>Ga0233435_1000028_pt1 | contig 216701 bp, 190 predicted proteins | sample SI_122_August201_3_FD_182735 | JGI IMG/M metagenome (GOLD analysis project Ga0233435, IMG submission 182735) | Seawater microbial communities from Saanich Inlet, British Columbia, Canada - SI_122_August2016_135_MG | ecosystem: Environmental > Aquatic > Marine > Inlet | place: Canada: British...
GGCTGATTCCAGCTTAAACTCTGGACTGAAATTGGGCCTTTTCTTGCGTGTCATATTGTCACCTAATTGTAGGAAATGCATAATAGCACCTCTATTTAGGTGGCCAAATTAACTATGCCACTACAGTCGAAAACTAATCAAAGATGAAGTCAGTTGTGCAAGCTCATATTTAGGAGCTATACAAGCTCAGTAGGTTAATTGCAAAAAACCGCGACGATGAGTTGCGGTGTTTCATACTCTCTACGAATCAGTTGTTTGCTATCGGATCAGCCTTCGCCAACCAATTACTACTGAAGTTAGGGAAAACACAAATCCAATGAGACTAAGAAGAATTACCAATAAATCCCACATAGGGCGCTTTTGTAACAGAAATTGAAAATCTAGACTGTGCAAACCATTGTAAAGCCAGCGTTCACGGCGACTTGCATCAGTTACTCGATTTACTATTTCTCCCGAAGCAAGGTCGATGTGGTACCAAGTGGATTCAGGGTCATCAAATTTTGCTCTATAAACTGGAAAGGGTCGGTATCGATTATGTCGAGAATAGTAGTAATCGTCGGGCTGTTGGATTATTTCCATACTGAGTAATTTTGAGCTGGGTAGTAATTGTGGAATCGCTTCATTGATTTTGGAAAGCAGCAAAGTTGACTGACTGCTATTGGAGGAATCACTAAAGCTTACTTCTTTTTTGTCTAACGAATATACAATTGTATAGTAAGGTTGGTTCTGAATTTTATGCCACTCAATCTCTTTTAATGGTAGTGAAAGTATCGAATATTCTGGAAGAGGTAGGTTTGACAGCTGTAAAGTATCCCCACCGGTGTATCGATCCATCTGAGTTCTAGCTGAGGTATTAGCGCTGAATACCCCCCATGGTCCCATTGACATCAAGCCACTGAAGATGAAAGTCGAAACAAAAACGAGAGAACAAAGTCCCACAATGTGATGCCACTTCATCCAACCCCTGTAAGGGCTTATTCTCTTGCCTTGATAGGGGCTTCTAACCCGAATTCTCATAAATCCGATTATCCCGCCAGTCACGACAGAAAAAACCCCCAACACTGAAATATAAACGATGACGTCATTCCAAAGTGCGGCGTTCTTTCTTAGCTGTACAGGGTAAATCCAATGGATTGTCGAACCCAACCAATTCCAGAAACGTTCGGAACGATGTGTATCCCTCACGACTTGACCACTTTTGTCCGAGATATACAGCTCGGTGCCAGCAGCGTCATTTAGGTTGACTTTGTGCAGTGGGCGAAATTGGTCTAGACCGGCAGATACAGTCCATTGATCAAGTTCAAGCGATTTTTCATAGCTAGGGGAGCTGCCAATTTTATTGAAGCCAGAGAACGAAGCGACCATTACCGCTGATTTTTCATCAAACCCGGAGAATAATTCGCCAGTATCTGCATACACAAAATAGGGAATTCTGCTGCTGCTTTCAAACTTATAAGCCGGCCTGGATGTAATCGAAGTTAATTTTACGCTCGAAAAAGCGCTTTCAGTTCTAATGGTTTTTGAAGCCTGAAATGGACTTAAACGAATTTTCTCAATTTCAAGTGCAGGCAAGTTCTCTAATCTTTCCTCTACGGTGAGCTCTGGATATTCTACATACATCATGACTATGCCACTGGCGAACCAGAGAGCAAATAATAGGCACATGCCGACGCCAAGCCATCTGTGAATAAGAAATAATAGAGGTTTCACCTTCATGGTATTGTGTAAAAACCGGAAAGCTTGAGTAATACTTTGATGTCATTGTTGGTTTCGTTTGATAGATACCAGCCATGTACGCCATTGAACGGCGCTACTAGATAACCATTAGATGTATCTCCACGTCCTTGTTTGTAGAACATCACATCACCAGGTTCTTCCGAAGTCCGTACTGTATGTCCGTGAAACTCAGCAAGAAGTGACTGAGAGTCTGCCAAATCAACTGCTTCCCAGCTGTATGCGACTGAGTTACCCGCTTGCATGTCTAGCATGTACTCCAAATCAGCGTTCGCGAATATGGGAATCTCGATGATGTCCGTACGATACTCTGGCTCATTGTCAAAATAGGTGTTTTCAGAAAGTGGAACATCAATCCATTCTAATTCTTCCTCCGAACAGGCAGATAGAAAGGACATTGCGATAGTGAGACTTAGGAGTTTCAACGCGATATTTCTTGTATACAGAGATGTGATTTCCAAGTTTTTCCTCTTTATGTAGGGAAATTATTTTTAACTGGTTACTGGCCGATTTGATCAGGACTGAAGAATAGCAAGAAGCTTGTATGTCTGGCTAAGAACAAAGCAGGTATTGCTGGTTAAGGAACGTTAAAAACAATTTTTAACTGCTGTTACGCTCTATCTTAACAGTAGTATGCACCCCGAATGCAGTTACGACTGAAATGCACACGTATAAACATTGACCCATTAATTTACTATGAGCAAAACAATGTCCAGAACCAAGAACACGAAATTTCCATCCTCACTAAGTCCACTCAGGGTTGCAATTAGCATAGCTACATTAGGCCTAACTACGGTTTCTATCGCCCAGCAAGAGACAATCGAAGAGATATTGGTAGTTGGGCAGGGCGGAGTAGGCACTATTCGCCTAGATGTGCGGAACAGCGCAGGTAGTAGGCTCGGATTATCCGGGCTCGATATACCTGCCAGCGTAGACATCATCAGTCGCGACGAAATAGCTACCAAGGGAGACTACGGCGCTCTGGAGGCTGTTACGCGAACAACTGGTGTTTCTGCAAGCGCTAGCCCAGGCAATGGAGGTACATCAATTTCTTCTCGAGGGTTCAACGGGCATGGCTCCACTGTCTATACTTACGATGGTACGCGTCTCTACATAGTTGCCGGAACAGTGACATTCCCAGCGGATACCTGGACTTTGGACAGAGTTGAAGTTTTACGTGGAGCAGGTTCAGTAATTAATGGCGTGGGAGCTCTGGGAACAACTATTAACTATGTTCCCAAATCTCCAGTTCTGGGTGACAGTGATTTCGGGGCCGCCGTTGCCGTGGGTAGCTTTGACATGAAACGCTTGGCTCTTGGTGGTGGAGCGCAAATTTCCGATGAGTGGGCATTCCGTCTCGATGGGTCCTATCAGGAAGAAGATGGCTTCGCCGATCGTGCTGAAGAAACCCGAGAAGTATTGGCCGGCTCGCTACTCTACCAGCCCTCAGCAGATTTGAGCGTTCGATTCAGCATGGATTATGCTGATGTTGATGCTGCTGCTTTTTGGGGTACACCACTGATTGATGGTAAAGCGAGCCGCTCACATCGACAAAACAATTACAATTTCGCTGATGGCAAAGTGGTTTTTGAAGACTTGTGGTCACGAATGCATATCGAATGGAATCTGTCGGATAATATTACTTTTAGAAATGATACTTATATCCTAGATGCATCCAGAGAATGGCAAAATTTGGAAGAGTATTCGCATAACGCTATCACCAACCAAATTGATAGGGCTTTCTATCTAGGAATTGTCCATGAAGAAGATCAGATAGGAACTAGGTTTGATTTCCTGATCGACACGGAAGTTGCTGGCATGGCGAATAGCCTGAGCATTGGAGCCGAGGCGAATGATATTGAACTCGATTACCTGAATAATTTTAGTACTGGTGGTTTTGGTGTTGGAGATAGCGTACCAATATCCGATTTCAATCCTGGTGCAACTCCTGCAGGTAGCATCCCAACCATATTGGACTATCAAACCGAGACGCAACAAGCAGCCATTTTCATTGACAACGTTTTGCAACTGTCTGACCAGCTAAGTTTGGTACTAGGTGGGCGCTATGATGATATTGAATTCGACCGCTTCGATCTCGCAATAGGCGGAAATCCTGCTGCTAGTTTTGATACTGATTTTTCGGAATTTACTTGGAGAGCTGGCTTAGTTTATCAGCCCACGGATCAGATGAGTGTCTATGCCCAAGCAAGTACCGCAGCAGACCCTGTTACTTCGCCGATTTCCATTAGTAGTGGTAATAAAGACTTTGATCTAGCTACTGGCAGGCAGTATGAAATCGGCCTCAAGCAGCAGCTAATGCAAGGACGAGCTGAATATACTCTCGCCTATTTTGATATTGAAAAGGAAGACATTCTCACTCGACTGCCCGCATCGGCGATAACGGAGCAGATCGGCCAGCAGAGTTCAGACGGGATCGAGTTTACTCTTCGGGTAAACCCAACAGACTCGCTGAGTATTGATTTCAATGCGGCCAGCATCAATGCTCAGTTTGATGAGTTCTATTCAGGAGGGGTTTCTCTTGCGGGGAACACGCCTAGAAACGTGCCAGAGCAAACTATGAATCTCTGGCTCAACTGGTCACCAATTAACAACGTGCAAGTAGGCGGCGGGTTTCGCTATGTGGATTCTCGATTCGCAGATGATGGCAACACTGAAGAGATGCCGGAGTACACGGTGTTCGATGCTAGTGTGAACTGGATGGCTACAGAAAATTTGACGGTTACGTTTAGAGCTAGGAATTTAACCGACGAAGAAGACTATGTCCTCGCGCCGTATGTCCCTAACCAATGGATATTTGGAGACCCTAGGGCATATGAGCTGAGCTTCCGTTTTTCACTTTAGGTTTCCTGTAGCTAGGAATCTAAAACCGTGGCTTGAAGACACATGGAAGTTGCCTTTCAGGCCCACGTAGTTTTGGACTTCTCTCAATTTATCTCTGCCTTCCCTTCTGTCGTAGTGTTTTTCAACAATTGATCTATATCAAGGAATAACTATTGACGGCTTTGCTGCGTCAATGTGTCACATCCCATACCAAAGTATCTTTTATAGACTGCACTCAGTTTTCAGTTTAGGAGTTTGGTCAAATGGCTAGTAGAAATAGACGCCTCGCCAGTGAAGTTGGGATGGTCATGGCAGCGCTCAGCGCCCCTCTGGTATACGGCGCGGAAGAACAGATTGAAGAAATTCTGGTCTGGGGAAGCGAAAGTGACCGGAATTTCGCCAATTCCAGTCCAACCAGCATACTTACTCAAGAAGACTTCGCGAGTATTAACGTTGCCACAACGGAAGATGTGGTGAAATTTGAGCCCAGCGTAGTTATCAGGCGCCGTTTCATTGGCGATTCCAATGGTGTAATGGGCATGCGCGGCTCCAATATGTTTCAAACTTCACGCTCTATGGTTTTCGCCGATGGAGTGCCTTTGCATTACTTTTTGCAATCGCGATGGAACGGAGCTCCGCGTTGGACGATGGTTTCCGCGAGTGAGATTGCGCAGGTAGAAGTTCTCTATGGCCCTTTTTCTGCCGAATATGGCGGCAATTCCATGGGCGGTGTTATGGAAATAGAAACAGCAATTCCACAGCAAAGTGAATTTCACTTCGATAGCTCTTACTACTCTCAGTCATTCGACGGCTACGGTTTTGATGAAACTGTGAACGGTTATAAAACCTTCGCGTCGTACGGAAACAAAGTTGGAGACACTAGTTTTTACTTCTCGTTCAATCGTCTTGACAATGAATCGCAGCCACAAACATTTCGTTATGGCGGAGGAAGCTCAAGTGCGACTCCTTTAGCGGTAACCGGTTCAATCGTCGACAACGACGAGCGTAGTCGATCAAGAAACTGGTTTATGGATACAGGGGTCGTCGATACACTGACCAATAACTACAAGTTCAAACTTGGACATGATTTTGGTAACTGGTCTACTTTATTGAACTTGGCCTATGAGGATCGCAATTCGGTCAACGACTCCGCCAACACTTACTTACGTGATACGTCTGGTAATCCAGTATATAGAGGCGATGTAATAGACGGTGGTCGACAATTCTCGGTTCCTGCCAGTCGGTTTGCTACTTCAGATTTAGAGCGAAGAAGCCTCTCTGCAGGCTTGCGGCTTCGGGGACAGTTAACTGAATCAATTGAGCTTGAAGCGAATATAAATCGATTCACCGTTATGCGGGATGAGAGCCGTAACAGCAGCTCCCACCCAGATGATCCAGCACACACATTAAACGGTCAGGTATCTGATTTTGGTGACACCGGTTGGGACACAGCCGAAGTAAAGTTGTATTTTGATGATCTGGGGGTTCAAGGTCTGGGACTGGTTACTGGAGTTCGTAGAGAGTCGTACCAACTTAATCTCGATATCTACAATTCCAGTAATTATGCAATCGGCAGCAAGGATTCATTTACCTCTCGCAGCGGTGGTGAAACTGAAATATTTGCGGCGTTTGCGCAGCTGAATTGGCAATTGAATGATCAGTGGGACGCTGCCTTCGGTGCGCGTTATGAGGATTTTAAGAGTACCAACGGTTACTTCGATAATGATGATGTAGCAACTGCGGAATATGATCTAACTCATGTGCCGAGCAGGTCGTCGAGCGAAACTTCTCCCAAATTTTCGATTGGTTATCAGCCTATTAGCGAATGGTCATTTCGCTATTCGATAGCAAAGGCTTATCGCTTTCCGATAGTCGAGGAATTGTTCAGTCAATTCGAGGCCTATAACACAGTCAGTATTTCAAACCCTATCTTGGCTCCGGAAGATGGTTTGCATCACAATCTTATGGCAGAAAGAACGATACGCAACGGTTATATACGAGTTAACTACTTCACCGAGTCGATTAAGAATGCGATTGAGTCGCAGGCCACAATACTCGATGGTGGTACATCACTGCGTACATTTATTCCAGTTGATGAACTGGAAACCAGTGGCATAGAATTCATTGCTAACGCTCAAGATATGTTCATTCCTAATCTGGATATTAGATTTAATGCAGTCTACACAGATTCAGAGGTAGTGAAGAACGATCCTAACCCTTCATTAGAAGGCAATATATATCCCCGAATGCCGGAGTGGCGCGGCAACTTGTTGGCAACTTACCACCTCAATTCCGACTGGGACATGGGCCTGAATTTGCAATACGCTAGTGATAGCTTCGGTCGAATTGATAACACGGACGACGAAGATGGTGTCTATGGTGCGCAGGATGGATATACCAGGGTCGGTTTGAAATCTACCTATCGCTTAAATGGAGGCATGTCGCTTGGAATTGGAATTGACAATCTGACCGATGAGCTTGCATACGTCGCCCATCCATGGCCAGGCAGAACTTTTTACGCGAATTTTTCATACGATCTTTAACAATACAATTATTGTGTAGAACGTTCTTGGAAGGGGGCGTTTTCAAATACAAGGCGATCAATGTGATTGAATTAATTAGTAGCTATTCTAAAACGGCAGTAGCCGTTTTTAGCATTTTACTTCTGTCTACAACAGCTGTGTCTGCGAATGAATGCGATACGTCGGCACAGGGACTTACCTCTGTTGATTGCGGTGCGACTCCCAGTGCCACTTTCGATCAGAATGGACGGCTGTGGCTTACCTATGTGCAAGATCAACATGTGTATGTCAGTCATTCCGATGATTTTGGCGAAAGCTATTCGCCTTCTGTAGTGGTTAATAAAATACCAGAGGATGCTGAGCATAACGGTGAGAACAGGCCCAAAATTATTGTTGATGCAGATTCCAACATCTTTGTTTCGTGGACCAAGAAAACCTCACCTCGATTTACTGGTGAAATTCGATTTAGCCGATCTACAGATGGCGGCGATACTTTTGAAACTCCTCGCACCATCAATGACGATGAGCTATTTACCGGGCACAGGTTTGAGAGTTTGTTTCTTACAGAGTCCGGTCACATGTATGTTACTTGGGTCGATAAGCGTGATCTAGAAGCCAATATTGAATTAGGAAAAGATTATGCGGGAGCGGCTGTGTACTACGCTGTGTCCTCGGATCAGGGTCAAACCTTTTCTCAAAATTACCGCGTTGCCAATAACAGTTGTGAATGTTGTAGAATCGCTATAGCGCCACGGGGTCCTGAAAATATTGCCATCCTATGGCGCCAGATTTTCGGAGTAACTACTAGGGACCATGCAATTGCTGTTCTCACTCCAGATGGAAAGACCATGGAAATGGGCAGGGCGAGCTACGACGATTGGCAAATCGATGCCTGCCCACATCACGGACCAAGCATGGTTCAATCAGGAAAGTCTGGTGACTATCACATGAGCTGGTTTACAAACGGAGACCTGCATCAGGGGATTTATTATGCTCGGTACTCATTTGAGAAGGCTAGCCCAGAAGATGTATATCAAGTTGATGGCAGCGCCGGCGCTGGCCATCCCTACCTTGCTGAATATGACCAGACGCTCTATTTGGTATGGAAGGCTTTTGACGGGCAGCAATCTCAAATTAGTCTGATCAAGTCCATCGATGATGGCAAATCATGGTCTGTATCTGAAATTCTTCGCTCTACCTCTCAAGGCTCGGATCATCCGTTAATAGTAAACAAGGATGATGGATTGTTCCTAAGTTGGCATAGCGACGAACATGGTTACGTGTTTGAGAAATTTGCTGGAAGAGCTTTAGGGCTTAGTTATGTTGAATAGCTCATTGTTTCAGCGCACGAAATGTTTAGATTTTTGTGTTGCTTCATTGCTTGTATTGTTCAGTGTAGCTGCGCAGGCTGACAATTTTAAGGCGTTCACAGCGGATTCATTTCAGGAAATAAAGTCCAGCTACGAGGGTGAGGAATTTTTGCTCGGTCTCTGGTCTGTTGATTGCCCACCCTGTCTAGTTGAGCTTGAATTCATGGGCAAGTTATTGGAGCTAAATCCCAACTTGCCATATGTACTCGTTTCTACTGATCCGATAGAGCAGCGGGAATACTCCCAAGAATTTCTCGAAGATTTTGGATTGACGGAAATGGAGTCATGGATGTTTGCAGATAGCTTCGTAGAAAAGCTACGATTTAGTATTGATGCTAACTGGTATGGTGAGTTACCCCGTAGCTACTTTTTCGACAATGAGCACGAGATGAAATCCCATAGCGGAATCATAAGCAGAGAGCTACTTAGTGATTGGTTCTCTTCATCTCTAAAGTTTCAATAATTTACTAGATTGATGTCCGTATCTTCTTTCTTTCTCCCCGGTCAACTCCGCTCCGTGTATGAAAGCAAATACCACATAATATGAATAATTTTTCGTATAGAGAAGCGAGGTTTAGTAATTTTGCCACCCTTCTTTTGTCCATTCCTGGTGTTGACCTATCCCCCATTTTTAGAACCATGACCACGATGAGGTTTCCAGTTAATCTAACAGGATGGAGATCTCGATATGAAGAAGCGGTACACAGACGAACAAATCATTAAGGCAATCAAGAAACATGAGGCTGGGGCCAAGGTTGAAGACATTTGCAGAGATCTGGGCATCTCGAATGGCACTTTTTATAACTGGCGTAGCAAGTTTGCGGGCATGGAGGTGAACGAGGCTAAGCGCCTTCGAGACCTTGAAACGGAAAACAATAAACTAAAGCGGCTCCTCGCTGACAAGCTACTTGAAGTCGAAGCGATGAAGGATGTGCTGGCAAAAAAGTGGTGAAGCCCGCAGACAAGAAGCAAGTCGTTACTCACCTGATTGAGTGTCATCGAATCAGCGAACGATTAGCTTGTAGTCTTGCAGGGCTTAGCCGAACTGCCTATCGCTATCTGGCCCGTTCAGGAGGTGATCTGGAGCTGCGCGCACGGATGAAGGCACTTGCGGTTGAATATCCTCGCTATGGGTATCTGATTCTTCATAGCCTTCTTAAGGGCGAAGGGCTAGTCGTCAATAAGAAGCGGACTTACAGGGTTTATACGGAGGAAAGCCTCCAAGTTCGAACAAAGAAGCGCAAGAAGCTACAGCGTCCACGACTACCAATGGAGGTGCCGCTTAACATAAACGAGAGATGGTCCATGGACTTCGTTTCAGATCAGCTAAGCAATGGCAGACGTTTTCGGGTACTTAATATTGTTGACGACTATTCGAGAGAAATGGTTGGTCAACTGGTGTCAGTTTCGATCACTGGCAATCAAATTGCCCGTTTCTTAGACGAATTAAAGGAGTTTCGCCCCTTTCCAAAGAGCATAGTTTGCGACAATGGAACCGAATACACGAGTAAGGCGATGTTCTTCTGGAGCAAGGAGTCAGGTGTAAAGCTGAGTTTTATTCAGCCAGGGAAACCTACTCAGAATGCCTTTGTAGAAAGCCTCAATGGTAAGTTTAGAAATGAATGCTTAAACCAACACTGGTTCAGATCGCTTGATGAGGCGAGATGGGAAATTGATAAATGGAGAGAGCATTACAATAACGTGCGACCACACAGTTCACTGAATTATTTGCCCCCGGTGGTGTTTGCTGAGAGGGCAGCTTAGAATGAATTTCTCATCCTGCGAGTGGTACTAACTTAGGGGAAAGGTCAAGTACTTCATTGTTGTTCTTGAGTCTCACCGGCTAACTCCCTGCATATTTCCACTTAAGGAAATACGGTTGCTAATGATAGAGGGTAAAACTCAATCTGATAATGCGAGAAATGACCTGGAGAAAGGCGTGGTGATCAACCTTGATGAACAAAATGAGTACTGCAAAAAGGTTCGAAAAAAAGTGTGGTTTTCGTATGGGCTGATCTACTCAAATGACATTGCCAAGTTAGATTTCAGCATACCTTCTTCGGGTCACTTCGTTGATTATTCTACAGGTGGCAATTAATACTAGTTTGAGTGGTTCGATGCAGCTTTTATGGCGGGTATTATGGGGGGTAAATATAATAATTGGAATAAGTCATTGATATTTATGAAGTATTGGTGCCCAGAAGAGGACTTGAACCTCCACGACCTTGCGATCACTAGCACCTGAAGCTAGCGTGTCTACCAATTTCACCACCTGGGCATTTAAAACAGTGGATTTCTATGTAACAAATTCTATCTGTGATTGAGGGCAGACTTTCGTCTGCTGTTCACCACAACACCACCTGAGTGCAGCGAAAAAACAGCCAGTTTCCACCGGAGCGCAACTCTACCCAGAGTCCCTGAGGCTGTCAAGCCGCGAACTTGTCACAGACTTGTCATAAAAGAGGGTGTATACTTGCCTGCAATATCCCTCATGTACACCTTTAATGTCTAAATCAAAAAAACCACAAGATCCCTTCGCGGCACGCGAAGCGGAGAACTACGCTAATCCAATCCCAAGTCGTGAATTCATCCTTGAGCACCTGAAGCAGGTGGGCAAGCCGGTGAGCTATGAAAAGCTCTGCCATAAGCTGAATCTCACCGACGAAGACTCCATGGAAGGCCTGCGCCGTAGGCTAATCGCCATGCGTCGGGATGGCCAGCTCATGAGCAATCGCCGTGGAGTCTATGGCCTTCCTGAGTCGATGGATCTACTAAAAGGACGAATTCAAGGTAATAAGGATGGCTTCGGCTTCTTTATTCCTGAAGACGGTTCGGGAGATCTATTCCTCAATGGCCGTGAAATGGAGAAGTTGTTCGACGGCGATAAAGTATTGGCCCGAGTCGCTGGGAAGGATTCCCGTGGCCGTCGCGAAGGAACCATCGTCGAGATTCTGCAACGGCGATACGAACAGGTAGTAGGTCGTTACTATCGCGAGCAGGGATTTGGCATAGTCGTTCCTGATAGCAAGCGTATCCCTCACGAAATACTCATTCCCGATGCGCAAGCAGGCAAGGCCGAAGACGGTCAGTTTGTTGTCGCGGAAATAACCGAATACCCCTCCAGGCGCCGCAAGGCTATTGCCAAGATTGTCGAAGTGCTCGGCGATATTGCTACACCTGGTCTGGAAATTGACGTTGCTGTTCGCAGTCACGATATTCCCCATACATGGCCTAATGAGGTTGATCGAGAAACCAATAAATTTTCAGCATCAGTTGAAGAAAAAGATCTTCTCGGCAGAAAGGATTTGCGCAAGCTTCCATTCGTAACTATCGATGGCGAAGATGCAAAGGATTTTGACGATGCGGTACTCGCTCAGATTAATCCGAAGGGCGGGTGGACACTTCAGGTTGCCATCGCCGATGTTTCTCACTATGTGAAGATTGGCAGCGAGCTGGATAACGAAGCACAGGTTCGGGCTACTTCGGTTTATTTTCCTGGCTTTGTTATTCCCATGTTGCCTGAAAAATTATCCAATGGCCTCTGTTCTCTTAAGCCCGAAGTAGATCGTCTCACCATGGTATGTGAGATGGAAATCTCTCCTCAAGGCAAAACCACTTCCTTTAAATTTTATGAAGCGGTAATTCATTCCCATGGAAGACTGACTTATACAGAAGTCGCCGATATGGTGCAGACCGCTGCGAGTCCGGTTGAAGAAACCATACGGGCCAAGATGCGAGAGCGTTACTCATCGGTAGTCAGCGACCTCGACATTCTTCATGACCTATATAAAGCCTTAAGAGCAGAGAGACAAAGAAACGGTGCAACCGATTTTGATTCCACCGAGACTCGAATTGTTTTTGGCGAGAATAAAAAGATTCGTGAGATCGTTCCTGTTCAAAGAAACGATGCTCATCGGCTTATCGAAGAGTGTATGTTATGCGCAAACGTTTCCGCCGCAAGATTACTGGAAGACGCTGAGATTCCCGCTCTATACCGTGTTCATGAAGGGCCGAATCCGGACAAGCTGGAGAACTTGCGAGAGTTTCTGAAAGAGATGGGGCTAGCCCTTCCAGGCGGGGATAAGCCAACTCCAGGGGACTATCAGCATGTTATTAAGCAGATGGGAGATCGACCCGATCGTCACTTATTACAGACAGTAATGATTCGATCACTCATGCAGGCCATGTATCAGCCCGATAATCTCGGTCATTTTGGCCTGGGATTTGAGGCCTATACTCATTTCACTTCGCCTATTCGACGCTACCCGGATTTGCTTGTTCACAGAGCAATTCGATATCTGATTCGCAATTCTAAAAACAGACACATAGAAAGGCAGCCCACTGCGCCAGACCTTAAGAAGGGAGACATATATCCCTATGATCTAGCTGACATGGAACAGTTTGGTGCCATGTGTTCCGTAGCCGAACGTCGAGCCGATGCAGCAGGTTATGATGTGATGGATGCCCTGAAATGTGAATACATGAAGGACAGAGTGGGAGACGAATTCACGGCAACCGTGTCATCTGTCACTAGCTTTGGTTTGTTCGTTGAGCTGAATGATATTTATATCGAAGGGCTGGTTCATATCACCGAACTCAGTAATGATTACTATCATTTCGACCCTGTGCGGCATTGTCTGGAAGGAGAACGAAAACATGCTATCTACAGGCTCGGAGATTCGGTTGAAGTTCGAGTTGTGCGCGTAGATCAAGAAGACAAGAAGATCGACCTGCAGATGGTTGGAGTAAAACAAGATTCAGGAAAGCCGTCGGGCCATAAAGGCAAAGGCAAAGGCAAAGGCAAAGGCAAAGGAAAAGCAAAAGGAAAGCCAGGTAGAAGAGATAAGAACGACAAGCCCGGGGCAGGTGGTCACAAGAAAAAGGAAAAGAGCAACTCGCGTAAACAAAAGCCCGCAGAATCAAATCAGGAAAGTAAGAAGCCTAAGAAGAATCGGGGAAAGAAAAACGCGAACAAGAAAGCTGTCGCCCCGAAGAATAAAGCAGCCAAGCGGAACAACAGATCAAAAACTGGAGCTAAGCCTCCGGGTCGACGAACTGGAAAAACGCAGAAGTAGAATTCGGCTAAGAATAGCTAATAGAAAAATAAAGCTAAAAGAAAATGTCAGATCCTCAAGAAAACATAATCGGAATACATGCAGTGGCGGAGCTATTAAAGCAATCGCCTGAATCTGTTATTAGTCTCGTTTTTCAGAGTGGACGTGACGATCCGCGCTTAGCCGAGTTAAGAGCTCTTGCTCAGCAGCACAATATTGAATCGGAAGACATGGACAAACGCTCCATGGACAAAAAATTCGACGGTGTTCATCAGGGGGCGGTGGCGATCTCTCGAGCGGAATCCCGAACTCTTAGCGAAAAAGAACTTATCAGCCTCTTGGACAAACTGGATCATGATCCGCTTCTGCTGATCCTCGATGGTGTAACCGACCCCCATAATCTGGGTGCCTGTCTGCGAACTGCAGATGCTGCCGGCGTGGATGCGGTAATCATTCCCAAGGATAAGTCAGCAGGTCTGACCCCTACGGTGAGAAAAGTCGCCTGTGGCGCCGCAGAAACAGTAAATCTGGTATCTGTCACCAATCTGGCCCGCTGCCTGCAAACTCTCAAGGACAGGGGAGTTTGGATCATGGGTGCGACTGATCAGGCTTTCGGCACTATTTATCAGCAAGAGCTTACCGGAGCCATAGCTGTAGTCATGGGTTCAGAGGGTAGTGGGATTCGTCGTCTTACTCAGGATAAATGTGATTTTCTGGTGTCGATACCCATGGCCGGGCAGCTAAGTAGCCTCAATGTCTCGGTAGCAACCGGGGTTTGTCTCTATGAAGCGGCACGACAAAGGCGTTTTGCTGACAGTTAGCATGGCCAAGTATCGGTATTTCTAGCCTTTTAGCCTTTATTTACTTGCATCCAGCCCCGAGTTTCCCTAGAATTCCCGCTCTTTTTACCGGCGGTAAGGATTTAACCCCTTTTTTAAGGATTTAACCCCTATCCGCTCTACATAACTCCTTGTCTTACCACGCACGCAAGTGTTGGATGGAAGGCGAAACCCAAGAGGAGTCTCTATGAGACACTATGAAGTAGTATTCCTGGTGCATCCCGACCAGTCCGAGCAGGTCCCAGGGATGATCGAACGTTATACCCAGTTAATGTCTGAAAGCGGTGGCCAAGTCCATCGTCTGGAAGATTGGGGAAGACGTCAGTTAGCCTATCCTATAAACAAAATTCACAAAGCTCATTACGTCATGCTGAATATCGAGTGTGGCAGTGAAGCATTGGATGAATTGACTACTCAGTTTCGCTATAACGATGCGGTTCTACGTAATCTGGTAATCAAGGCCAAAGGCCCGGTTACTGAAGAATCTTTGATTCTGAAAGGTGAGCGTGAAGGCAAAGAGCGAAAGCAGAGAGCCGAACAAAAACGTAAGTATGAAGATGAGGCAGCAGCAACGGCAGCAGCCAATGCGGCAGCAGCAGCTGCAAAAGCAGCAGAAGCGGCTGAAGAAGTCGCTGAAGAAGCTGTAGTTGAAAGCGAAGCCGAACCAGCTGAAGAAGCTGTAGTTGAAAGCGAAGCTGCACCAGCAGAAGAAGCTCCAGTTGAAGAAGTTGCCGAAACCGAAGCAGCGACTGATGACGAGAAGCCCGCTTAATTAGCGAGCACTCTGTAAACTCACATTCATAGTTAGAATTTAAGACAGGATAAATATTATGGCTCGTTATTTTCGTAGACGTAAGTTCTGCAAATTTACCGCCGAAGGCACAAAGCAAATCGATTACAAGGATTTGGAAACTCTGAAAGCTTATGTTTCTGAAACTGGAAAGATTGTTCCTAGCAGAATCACTGGCACCAAGGCCCGATATCAGCGTCAGTTGGCAACAGCCATCAAGCGCGCTCGTTTTCTGGCTCTGATTCCTTACACGGATAGCCACCAGGTCTAAAGGACTTAACCATGCGCGGCCTTGCTGAATTCGTAATGAAGGGACGCAAACAGGCCATCATGGCAGTGCTGTTGTTGGGTTTTATTCCGATGATTAATTTGCTTAACCCGGTTGTTGTTGGCCTGGTTATGTTGCGCAAAGGCTGGAAGGAAGCAGCAATTGTGTTGGCCTGGGCAATTTTACCGATTGCCGCCTGGGCAGTAGCCGGCGACATAGTCCCGATGATTATGTTACTGGGAATAAGTGGATTGTCTCTATTACTCAGAGAATCTGAGTCATGGGAATTTACACTTCTGGCAGCGACCCTGATTGGGGTTAGCGTAGAAGTATATTTGAAATTGCAGCCGGCACTTCTTGATCTGATTTTGGAGCAAATGGAATTGTATGTGGCAGCCAGTAGTTTGCAGAATGTGCAGATTGCTGACTACAGAGAAACACTGACCAGCTTTATCGGCGCAGTTTATATGTTTCTCGCCATAGTCTCCTTGATGGCGGCACGATGGATGCAGGCAGCACTATTTAATCCAGGGGGATTCCAAGAGGAATTTCACGGATTAAGAATTGAGCAGAACGTGGCTCTGTTAATACTGGGGCTGATGGTACTGGCAAATCTGGGAATATTAATTCCGCAGACTTGGGTTTTGTACCTGATAATACCGTTGATGTTTTCAGGCGTTGCGCTGATACATTCGGTAATTAAGATGAAGAATTTATCGAGCATGTGGCTTGTTGTGTTTTACGCACTGATCATGCTTCCAATGATTGTCAATATGGTGGTTTTACTGGCCTTATTAGACAGTTGGTACAATTTTAGAGCGCGGCTGAAAGCAAGCTAAAAGCCAGTATAAGTTTAAGAGGACGAAAGAATGAACGTTATCTTGTTGGAAAATATTAATAATCTTGGCAGCATCGGTGATACTGCTTCAGTTAAGGCTGGGTTTGCGCGTAATTTCCTGTTTCCACAGGGCAAGGCAATTCCTGCTACTAAAACAAATTTGGATGATTTCGAAGGTCGTCGTGCTGAGCTTATGGCTGCACATGATGCCAACGTTGGTGTAGCACAGAAGCGTAAGGATGTGGTTGACGCTGCAGTGCTTCGTATAGAAGTTAACTCCAGCGCCGAAGGCCGTCTGTTTGGTTCTGTGGGCACACGCGATATCGCTGAAGCTCTCAACGCTGAGAAAGGTTCTGATGTGAGCAAAGCTGAAGTTCAGCTGCCTAATGGCGCTATTCGCGATTTGGGAGAGTATAAAGTTTCTCTGGATCTCGGATACGACGTGCAGGCTGAGATTACAGTAATTGTTGCTGGTCTCGATGCTGCAGCAGGCGTTTCCGCTGACGGAAGCCTCATCGAAGAGATTGATGAAGCCGAAGCCGAAGCCGAAGCCGAAGCCGCAGCAGAGGAAGCAGCTGTAGCCGAGGGCGTTATTGAAGAATTAGACGAAGAAGCGGTTGAAGAAGTAGCTGAAGAAGCAGCCGCTGAAGAAGATTCAGAAGACAAAGCTTAGAGATGGAGAGAAGCCTGATTTCAGGAATATAAACAGGGCTTGTGCCCGGTTTGAGATTAGCGGCTCAATGACCTTGACCTGCTGAACTTCATGAAGCACCATCTGTAATCCGATGGTGCTTTTTTTTCGCCTTATAATTGATCAATTGCTAGTGATAAATGTCCTTCGATTCGCCCAACAATCCCGGTAGCAACAGAGACATCAGCAATGTTGCTGCTCTGAAGCTTCCTCCCCATTCTGTCGATGCCGAACAGGCTGTTCTCGGCGGTCTAATGTTGGACAACACCGAATGGGACAATGTTTCCGACGTGCTGCAAGACATTGATTTCTATCGACCTGAGCATCAACTGATCTATCGCACCATGTTTCAGCAGAGTGAATCCAATAAGCCCATTGACGTGGTTACGCTGGCCGAATCCTTAAATGCCCTCAACGAGTTGGAAAGCGCCGGCGGTCTGGATTATCTCAGTGACCTGGCCGGAAACGCTCGAGGCACAGCCAATATTCATGCCTACGCCGAAATCATCACCGAGCGAGCTATCTTGCGCCGCCTCATCAGTGTGGCCAATGGCATAGCAGACAGCGGCTATAACACTGGCGGCAAGAAGTCTGCTGAAATTCTCGATGAAGCCGAACAACAAGTTTTTAATATCAACGATGATCGCCCCAAAGATAGCGGGCCGGAGTACATCGACCCCATTCTTACTGGCGCTGTAAACCGAATTGATGAGCTGGCGGAAACCAAAGGTGGTCTCACCGGGATTTCCACTGGCTATACTGACCTGGACGGCATGACTTCTGGCTGGCAAAAGTCAGACCTGGTCATCGTCGCCGGTCGACCTTCCATGGGAAAGACAGCCTTTGCCATGAACCTGGTTGAAAACGCGGTAATGAAGACCGAGAAACCAGTACTGGTTTTTAGCTTGGAGATGCCGTCGGAGAGTCTTATTTTTCGTATGCTGTCTTCCATTGGCAAGATCAATCAGACCAAGATTCGAACGGGGCAGTTAGCGGACAGTGATTGGAGTGGGCTTAACAACGCGGTAGCCAAGCTTAAAGGTCGACCGCTCTATATCGATGACAGCCCAGGTTTAAGCCCTATGGAAATGCGCTCGCGGGCCAGACGAGTTAGCCGTGAAGCAGGGGGCGAGTTAGGTATGATCGTGGTGGATTATCTCCAGCTCATGCAGATCAAAGGCTACGGCGAAAACCGCGTCGGCGAGATATCGGAAATTTCCCGGTCTTTAAAAGGCCTGGCCAGAGAATTTAGCTGTCCGGTTATTGCACTGTCTCAGCTCAATCGAGGCTTGGAGCAACGTCCCAATAAGCGGCCCGTGATGTCGGATTTGAGAGAATCAGGAGCCATCGAGCAGGATGCCGATGTGATCGCATTCATCTATCGCGATGAGGTCTATAACGAAGATTCGCCAGACAAAGGCAAGGCCGAGATCATTATCGGCAAGCAACGTAACGGACCTATTGGTACTGTTAACCTCAGTTTCCAGGGTGAATTTACCCGCTTCGAGAACTACGTCCAGCAGCGCTACGATGATAGCTATACCCATGAGTAGCCACGCTCATGAATGGCTACCACGTAAATAGCTACACCCATGAAAAAGCAGTGCAGTTGACCGAGACCATCCATGACCGAGCCGAGCGATAATCTAGTGGCAAAAAGAGCCTGGGCCGACATCGACCTCAAGGCCTTGAAGAAAAACCTTTCCCAAGCCAGTATCCGCTGCCCTAATTCCCGAATTATTCCTGTCATCAAGGCTAATGGCTATGGTCATGGTATGGAGCAAGTCGCTCGCGCCCTGATGAGTTCTTCCTCTCCTGTCGAAGCCTTGGCAGTTGCAACTATGACTGAGGTCCAGAGGCTTCAGAGCTTACAACTCGATGTTCCCATAGTCCTGCTGCCAGGTTTTTCCAATGCTGAAGAATTAAGGCAGTGTTTCGTACAGAGAATTGAGCCAGTAATTCATTCCCGTCATCAGTTGGACCTGCTCTATGAGGAAATGGACCGAGATAAGCTTCGAGGTGCGGGTCGAATTTGGTTGAAGCACAACACGGGAATGAATCGTCTGGGTTTGAATGAGAAGGATTGTGTTGAAGCTTTCAACAAATTACATGTCTATCCTGAAACGGAAGTGGTGTTGATGTCCCATCTTGCCTGTCCTGACCAGACTGACGATAAAACTGCAGTGGAGTTTACTGAAAAACAGATAAGCCAATTTCAATCCGTTCATGCAAAGCTGTCGGCAAGCAGCAAAACACCATTTAATTCGAGTCTGGCCGCTTCCGCAGCTATTCTTTCCTTACCTCAGACTCATTATGAATTTGTCAGACCCGGGATAATGTTATATGGCGGTTCTCCCATTGAAGATTTGACGGCGGAAGACATCGGTCTCTACCCGGTGATGACTCTGCGCTCCAGGCTGATAGCCATCAACGATGTTGCCGCTGGGGATAGCATTGGATATGGAGCTACTTTTAAGTGTGAAAAAGATTCTCGGATTGGAGTGGTGTCTATCGGCTATGGCGACGGTTACCCAAGAGCAGCAAGAAATGGCACTCCAGTATTGGTGAAGACCAATGGTGGAGCAGTGCGTACAGGTATGGCAGGCCGTGTCTCCATGGACATGATCACCATTGACCTTACTGGCGTAGACAATGCACAGCTTGGTGATGAGGTTGTGTTGTGGGGAGAAGGCTTGTCAGCAGATGAAGTGGCAAGTTGTGCCGGTACTATTTCCTATGAATTATTCTGCAACGTCGCCGAACGCGTGCAGTTTCAATATAGCGGCGACGGGTCGACTTAGTCTTATGGCGAAATCAAAAATAGCTTTTGTATGCACCGATTGCGGCAGCGAGTATGGGCAGTGGCAGGGTCAGTGTGCCTCATGTAGTGCGTGGAACACTCTCTCCCAGATTAACCTTGGCAGCAGCAGTTCGCCCGCGACCAAGGCAGACTTTCGCAAGCAGGGCTATTCAGGCGACAAGTCCAATGTGCAAAAGCTTTCCGATATCGATCTGCAGGCATTGCCCAGATTTCCATGCAGCATCGGTGAAATGGATAGAGTATTGGGTGGCGGCCTGGTTCCAGGCTCGGCGGTGTTAATCGGCGGCAATCCCGGAGCAGGCAAGAGCACCTTGTTGTTGCAAGTAATGTGTCAGCTGGCTAGTTCCGGCAAACAGGCACTCTACGTTACCGGAGAAGAATCATTACAACAGGTAGGTATGCGTGCAAAACGATTAAACCTGCCGGAAGACAATTTGAAGATGCTTGCGGAAACTAACGTCGAACAAATTTGTAAGGCGGCACAAGAGCACCAGCCCGAATTATTAGTAGTGGATTCTATTCAGGTAATGCACAGCGCCGATGTAGCTTCTGCTCCCGGCAGCGTTTCTCAAGTTAGGGAATGCGCAGCCTTCCTGATCCAATATGCAAAACAGACAAATACTGTTTTGTTTCTGGTAGGACATGTCACCAAGGATGGAAATCTGGCCGGGCCGAAAGTGCTGGAGCACATGATCGACTGCTTCATCATGTTAGAGGGTGGCAACGATTCCAAATACCGTATTCTTCGAGGCCAGAAGAATCGCTTTGGCGCGGTTAATGAACTCGGTGTGTTTGCCATGACCGAACAGGGCTTGAAGGAGGTCACAAACCCTTCAGCTATCTTTCTGGCACGGACAGAAGAAGATACGCCAGGATCTATTGTCATGGTGTTATGGGAAGGAACCCGGCCGCTGCTGGTGGAGATTCAGGCCTTGGTGGATGGGTCCCAATTGGGAAATCCTCGGCGCGTTGCAGTAGGCCTTGAACAAAATCGATTGGCCATGTTGTTGGCGGTCTTACATCGTCATGGCGGTCTTTATATGGCGGATCAGGATGTATTCGTTAATGTAGTTGGTGGCGTGAAGGTTACCGAGACCAGTGCAGACCTGGCCTTACTGCTTGCCATCGTGTCCAGCTTTAGGGACCAGTCCCTGCCGAAGGATCTGGTGGTATTCGGCGAAGTGGGTTTGGCCGGAGAGATTCGACCCGTGCCCGGCGGTCAGGAACGTCTGCAGGAAGCCGCTAAACATGGCTTCTCACGAGCCATCGTGCCCAAGGCTAATATGCCGAAGAACAAGATTGCCGGACTGGAAGTCGTTGGAGTCAGCAAGATTGCCCAGGCACTAGACGCTATTTAGTGTAGCCATGCTCTTTAATTCGGCGCCCGTCCAAAATCTGACCATCGCACACTATTCCTTATCGCTATTTCTCACCCCTATTGGGAACTCGCGGAAACCGTTTGCTCTGAAGTATGCCGAACTGACTTAGTTTGTATTCCAGTGTTGTTGTTAATACAGACAGTCCGTATTTGATTGAGCGTTGCAAATTAATTGACGAAGAGTCAGTGAGATATCGAGTAGGGCAGCTCACCTCACCCATCGAATATCCATGAGAAATGACCTGCACTAGCATCTGGTTGTCGAAGATAAAGTCGTCGCTGTTTTGCTCTAGAGGTAAGTTTTGCAAAATCTCAGAAGAAAAAGCCCGGTAGCCACTATGATATTCCGAGAGCTTGAAGGGAATCAGAAAATTCTGATACGCTGTTAGAAAGCGATTGGCGATGTACTTATAAAGCGGCATGCCTCCCGCGCGCGCTCCTGTCCCCAAAATTCTAGAAGCTATAACACAATCATAAACTCCAGAGGCAATCATCGACGCCATGGCAGTGACCAGCCTCGGATCGTATTGATAGTCAGGATGCACCATTACTACTACGTCGGCTCCTAACTCCAGCGCCTTGTTGTAACAAGTCTTTTGGTTGGCGCCATATCCCTTGTTTTCCGTGTGACTGATAACCTCGGTTCCGTGCAGATTCTTTGCTACATCGATAGTTCGATCTCTGCTTGCATCGTCGACAACAATAATATGATCAACTATGTCATGCGGAAGAGCCTCGTATGTTTTTTCGAGAGTCTTCTCGGCATTGTAAGCAGGCATTACAACTACAACTTTCTTTCCACTAATCATGGGGTTTTACTAGCTCCAGTGAAAGTACGGCTCCCTTGGAGCACAAATGTGATAGTAATAATTCAAGTAGGGCAGGTACCAACAGAATTACTAATAACGGCGAATACAGCACTAATATAATAAAGCTCTTTAAGCTCAAGCCAGACTTTAGCGTTTTATATAGATGGTTCTCTGGCAAAAATGGTATAGCATTTAGGGCGCTTTGAAAAAACCCATACAAGTTTTGATCAAAGGAAAAAGTTTTCGTTTGAGAAGCTTTGAATCCGTTTCGCTCCATTAGTTTCGATAACGAAGCCGGTGTGAAATGCGCTAAATGACGTGGTATATCAAGATGGAACCAATGAGATCCAAAAAGCTGAACTTGAATGCTTCCAAAATTTGGAACTTCGATATATAGCTTCCCATTGTCAGTCAGAAGCTGGTGTATTTCTGCAATTGTTTTCTCGGGATCATCCAAATGCTCCAGCACATGCCAGATTACGATTATGTCGAACTGACGACCCGTAGTGATAAGTTCTTGCAGCGACATAGATGAAACATCTGGCAAGCTATCAAACATTGAGTCACTTCTCTCAATGCCCAGTACGCTGTGTCCCTCGGCTCGAAAACCGTCCAATAACACGCCTCTCCCACATCCAAAGTCCAATACATTCAATACTGAGCTTTTATCTCTATTTCTCGCGAGTAGTTTGCGAGCTCGATTGCGTCCTGCCAGTCGCGACCAGGCTTCTATAACGGGGTTAAATTTCACCTTAGTCGATGTGTAGTAATTGTCGTTGTAGATCTGGGACATTTCACTGGCGCTGGGTATCGGATAGGTCTGAGTGAGGCCACATTTTGTGCAGCAGTGAAGTGATCGCTGGACTTCCCCAGTGTCGAAGTCAGGCACAGGAAACAAGGGTTCCAATTCAGGTTCCTCGCAGTTACAAATCGATTCTTTCACGCGCAGTCGTCTCTAGTCGATGGAATTTAAATACTATGTTTTTCATACTCTCTTTGTAGAAGAACCCATGCCTGTAGTTAGGTATAGATTCAGGTGGAAGCTAGGAAGCTTCTCTGTTAGTAGTCGATTTTCACGACGAATTCTACAACCGAGTCAATTTCTTCATCCCTGCCATACTTGACCCTCAAGTCTTCCAAGATAGCCAGTGACTTTTCCCTATCGCTATGCCCGTACGCTTGAGACATAAGCAATCTCGCTGGGAAAAATACATCGCTATTCGGTGGTACCAATTCAAACATGGAAATTGCATTTTCTAATTCGCCACGCATAAGCATCAGATTGCCTACTCCCATTATTGCAGGGGGGAAGTTCAGTTCCAGCTCTAGGGCTGTTATAAAATATTCTAAAGCCTCATCATTTAGGCCGTAAGCGAGGAAGCCAAACCCCGCGCTAGTTATGAGCCCAGGATTTTCAGGATTATTTTCAACTCCTAGAATATAGGTATTCAAAAAGCTTTCAGTATCTCCCAATTGCTGATGGACAGAAGTAAGATTTACATAAGCCCCTGGTCTGTGAGGATCAACATCGATGGCCATTTCAAAATATTGCTGGGCCAAAGGGTAATCTTCCAAGGAGAGGAGGGCATACCCTAAATTATTGGAAATTGTCACAGACAAATTTGGATAGAGGCGTTCTGCAGAGCGCCAAAGAGTTATGTCATCTTGCCAGGTATTTTTATACTGATGAGTGTTAAAAGAGAGTAGACCAGCCAATACGGTGAATCCCAAAAATGCAGGAATACGAAAACGCTGGTTGGCATTGAGCATCTTACTCAGTCCATATGCAGCTAGGATGTAGAACCCAACCATTGTTAGATAGGTGTACCGATCAGCAAATATTTGATCTCCTACTTTAACAATGCCAATTACAGGCGCTAGCGTGATCAGGAAATACCCAACGAAAAGAGTCGCTACTCGTTTTCCTTTTCTAGAATAAATAAGCATTGGCAGTAACGCTAAAGCAAAAACTAGAACAATGGCTAGTTGCCAATAGTCCAGAATGGACATGCTCAGAGTTTCCATCGGATAGAACGGTGACAAATTAATTGGAGCAACTAGAGAAACTACATAGTGTTCTATAGCCGCCACACTAATCGCTAGTCTCTCAAATAGAGTGGGCTGGTCTACCCTGCCTACTTCTTGAGACAGCAAAGTAACAGCGGCTATCAGGACCGCAACCATGTGGTAGTGGAGCTTTTCGATTATGGCTATTCGAAACCTTGCTTTAGTGGCTCCTTCTCCGCTCTTTTCATTCCATCGATCCAGTAGCGTAAAGTCCAGTAATACCAGTACGGCAGGAAGTGTGATTGCCATTGATTTAGACATAATCGCCAGAATAAAGAAGACAAATGGTAGGAGTTTGGTTTTTAGCGACGCGGAGTTCTGCTGACAGATATAAAAGATCAGTGCTAGAAAATAGAAAAGAGCAGACAATAAATCCTTTCTTTCTGCTACCCAAATTACGGATTCCGCTCGATGTGGATGCACACAAAAAAGGATTCCAGACATCAGGCTGGCAATGAAAACCCTGCGATCTGTTAAGTCGCCTAATTTAAAGGAACTTCTATCCCCTTCACGCAATAATAGAGAGAGAACTAGCCCAGATAATAAGAAAACCAGAAAAGAATTTGCCCCATGTAGGACTATGTTGGTGTTTTTGTAGCAGTTGGCGTTCGTTTCGCAGAAATAATACTCGGGGATATAACTTAGCCAAGTCAGCGGATGCCAATTACCAACCCTGGGTTCGGTAAAGAGTGATCGAACGCTATCGAGTGATGGGTTGGTAACCCAGTTATTCTCGGTGATGTACGGCTCATCATCCCAGAGCAGAAGCTTATGAGAATCATTGCCTGAATAGCTGGCCCAGGAAAGAGCCAACATTAGCAGTCCAGCAACTAGAAAAAATTTGTACTTGATGAGGATTGATTGCATATCAGGGAAGTAGGCACATAGCCCGACTGAATGTCAGAAATTCATTCTCACATATTGTGGTAGCGCCAATTAGCATCCTTCACCTCAACAGCCAGCAAAGCGATAGCATATCACGACCCGATCAGTGCGCGTGGGACCTGCATAGCATTTATAGAGGTCGAAATTGCCGGCAGCATGCGCTAGACCGAGCACTCGATGTTATCTAGTCCGGTGCTCGCGCAAAGTCTGCTCTGATAGTCTTTGATGCCCAGTAATAATGCAGTCCGCACCAGCAATTCACCAACACCGTAATCGACATGGCATAACGTAGTGCGTCATCGCCGTAGCTTGGCGTTAGCCAATCACTTACATAGCCGGTGAGCATTGGGCCAAGTCCTAATCCAATTAGGTTAAGCACAAATAGCAATACTGCAGATGCCATTGCTCGCATGCGAATACCCACTAGGAAATGGGTAGAGGCAATACATGGAGCGAGATAAAGGCCTCCAAAGAAGACCGGTATAAAATAAGAGAAAGCAGCTGAATAGCCATCAGGCATAATCAGGAATGTATTCAGTGCGAATGGAATTGCCGCAATAGTGGAGATAAATGGTACCCAGATATACCAAGTCATGTCTCCAGTCTTATTCGACATTCTGTCTGACATCCAGCCACCGAAAAATGTTCCGGCCAAGCCGCCGATGCCGGCAATCATGCCGTAGTACCAGCCAACATCCAGAATAGGCATGCTATGCACGCGGCCCAAAAAAAGCGGCATGAAATTTCCTATACCATAGGTCACGAAGGCATGGAGCGCACAGGCAAAAGACAAATGTCGAAAAGATTTTCTTTCCCAGAGAAAGCCCATGACACTGAAAAAGCCCGGAGGAGCAACGTCTTTTCTCGCCTCAGCCATTCCCCGTGGTGGCTCTTTAATGACGAAGCGCACTAACAAGGCGAGGAAGATACCCGGCATGCCGACCACTATGAAAGCTGTTCGCCAGTCGAAGTATTGCACGAGATAGGCGCCGCCAACGGTTCCTACCAGAATGCCGCCGTATACTCCGAGGGAGTATACCGACAGGGCGGTCGCGCGCTGATTAGCGGGGAAAATATCAGAGACGATAGAGTGAGCAGGGGGTGAGCCACCGGCTTCTCCGATACCTACACCAAAACGGGCGAGAAATAATTGTCCAAAGGAATTTGCGAGACCACAGGCCGCCGTCATCACACTCCATATAGTAGCTGATATGGCTATAACATTTCTTCGATTGCTGATATCTGCCCAGCGAGCTATTGGAATGCCGAGTGTTGTGTAAATAAGCGCGAAGGCCAGCCCGGATAACATGCCGAATTGACCATCTGAAATATTTAAATCTTCGATGATGTACGAAGCGAGTATATTGATTACTTGTCTGTCGACAAAATTAGAAACGTAGACGGCGGTGAGGATGCCGAGAACGAGGTAGCGATAAGCGGGGTTTTTGTAGGCTTCTATGATGGACGCTCGTTCGCTATCCATCTCAGTGTTTTCTGCGTCGCTCACCGGGCTTTCCATTGCAGGATCAGTCGAGCTCATGGCTTTTTCCTTGATTCTTATTGCTATTGTTTTTACCAGATAAGCTCTCTATGAGTCACCCGTCGAACATCTAATCATTTATTCCTGCGACAGTCTATGAATAAGTACCGCGCTTAGTTTGGCTCTTTCAACCAGGGAACTGACTCGGCCCTGCTCTCTATTGGAATGGGCACCGGTACCGGCACTTCCCAATGAGTCGAGAGTAGGCAGGCCGGCTGCTTGGGTGAGGGACCCATCAGTGCCACCTCCGGAATCACCAACCCCAAGATTCTGCCCCAGAAGGCGACCGATGGAGATGGTCTTATCCAGAAGATAGTCAGATTCTTCGGTAGGAATTTTTGGTGGACGATGCAAATTGGTCCAGCTCTCAGTAGAGAGCTCTCCAGAATCGACTGCGTAGCTGAATACATTGCCGAAGATATCCTCGAACTGATCTACTGCATCCAATCCCTGTTGAGGCTCGGGATAACGAAGGTCAACCAGTGCTTCAGCGCAGGGAGCAATCGTGTTTCTGGCTTCACCGCCGCTGACCACGCCAACGTTAACAGTTACTCCAGACTCGTAGTCCGTCATGCGTTCGATTTCGACTATCTTATAAGCCAGTTCTTTGATGGCCGATCTACCAATCTCATGAGCTCCGCCGGCATGGGAAGCTTTGCCGTGTACAACGAAGCGTGCCTGCCCCAAGCCTTTACGCTGCCTAACCAAGCGTTCATTGCCGGAAGATTCATACACCAGACCGTAGTCGTGCTGCGGAGCTTGCTCTTCAAGATATTTTCTTGAGGAAAGCGAGCCCATTTCTTCGTCGCTGTTCAATAGTATTGATAAGTCTTTAGTGTCGAGGGCATCGAATTCATTGAGAGCCTTCAAGGCGTATAGCATAACCACCAGCCCGCCTTTCATATCAGATACACCTGGGCCATACATGGTGTCACCTTCACGGCGAAATTCCTGAAAGGGGCTGTCCGGTGGGAAAACGGTATCCAGATGGCCCATCAAAAGAAGCTTCTTGCCACTTCCTGGACTGCGGGCTAGAACATGATCCGCGACATCAACCGTGTAATCGCTTCCCGGGCAGCTCGGCATGTCTATTTGGTCCCCGGGGAGAGTGGAAATTGAAAATCCTAATTGTCGAAGCTCTCTGCTGAATATTGAAGCCAATTCATTTACACCAGCCTTGTTAAGGCTGCCGGTGTTAATGTTGGTAATGGTTTCGAGCATGGAAAGCATTTCCTCTTCCTGATCGTCCAGCCAATCATTGAATTGACTTTCCTCAGCGCTGATCAGGGGCTCGATGTTTTCCTGTGCAGTGGCTGTGGCAGACAGTGAAGAACCAATAAGAAAGAAAGTGAATGCCAATAGAGTAGAGGGGGTTGCGAATGTTGAGAGTGCAGACCAGACGATGTTGTTATTCTTCATAAGATTAACCAAAAAATCATATTTGAAACCGGACCCCTAATATAAAGACTTCCTGTCACGGGTTCAAAGCAAAGAAGTAGGTATTTGAACGAATTATGGAGTGCCCACGGGTATCAAAGTCTGCTTTGTGTCAGCTGCGGTCATTGGAATGAGCAGACTGCTTCGGCGTCAGAAATATGCGGAATCGAATCAGCTCTCAATTCCAATGACATATTCTCAGAGGTTATGCGTATCCAAATTGATTTGTTTGTTACGTGCCGAGTTATGCACAATAGTTATCTCGCTGGTCTAAATTTGAATAAGTGAAACACGTTCAGTCTGTCGAAAGTTCCTTCGCTAGTTTTCCAGGGCTCGTACTGAAATTCTTTGATCGCACGAAGAGCCGATTCATCAAACACGCCAGCTGGCTCTGAATCCTCAACGGTTGGGTCAAGAACTGCACCTTCGTCAGTCAAGGAAAATCGTAATAACACCCAGCCTCCGATTTTTTCATTCTGAGCCTCAACTGGGTAGCTGGGCGCAGTAGTTGAAACCGGTATCATCTCTTCATTTGCGATCTGGGTGATGGAGGGCCTTCTTTGGAGAGCCCTTGGGATTCGTGATTTTACGGCTGCATCATTCAGAGATATTTCTATGTTTGGAACTTCCATTTCCGCGCTTTCTGACAATTCAAATCGGAATATGTACTCAATGCCGCTTACATCCTTAGCTACGCCATTTTCAATATAGGGATTAAACCGAAATTCTTCAGCCGCCTCGATAGCTGCCTGATCAAACGTAACCATGGGCTGAGAATCGCGGACGTTAATATTGCTTACGCTGCCTTCTGACGAGACATCAAATGAAACCAATACCCATCCTTCCACTTCCCGGATAATTGCTTCGCTTGGATAATCTGGGGCTACATCTGTTATGGGGAAAATCTGGACTTGTTGGTCTTGCGCCCAGGTAAAGGAGGCTAGTAGAAATGGAAATAGTAGGAATAGAGGTCTCATAGTTCTTACTCGTAGGCTATTTATCCTTCTCGGCTATTCGCATGATCATGGGCGAGTCCTTTTGCCTTGATTGTTATGTGTTGACCAAAATATAAATAATACCTTTAACGCAGGCCTGCATTCGATGCTGAATAAATTTCAAGAACGCGTTTGAGTCCCAAAAATATTAGTTCGAATCGTCTTCGAAATGTGCGTCTGGATCCATACCATTGCGAATCTTTTCCATTCGTTCTGCGTGCCTAAAATAGGCTTTTGCACCCCTTAGAGCGAAAAACCCAAATATCGCTACAATTGGAATAAGAACAGATAGTACATCTGCGGTTAGTAGTTGTGATAGCCAGTCCATAATAAGCACCTTCAAAAAAACCAGATGACAAATGGGTCATCCACCTAATGAGAAATTAATTTCTTAACTAGTTCAATGAGAACTATTTTCTGGTTTCAATTATATCTGTGAAATTCTCTATGCGTCGTCATCTTCGGCTAGTTGTTGGTCAATTTCAAAAAAGTACGGCAGTAAATCGACTATGTTTGGCCTGGTAGAGTTTTTGAGTCTATGCTCGTCCATCGTCTCAGTGAGATTGCTTGCCAATATTATTTTGTATTGTTGCCACCAAACTTCTCCTCCTGGAGATCTTATGAGCATGGAGAAATAATTGATCCATGGCGCAAGTTGGTTGTATTCAATATTGTTGTGTTGATGTTGTTGAATCATGTTTTCGATAAACAACGCATATTGGCTCATTATGTAATTGAAAAGACGTTGATCGTTCAACTCTAAATTCGCGAAATCACTCAGCCCATCGGCAAATACTCGAATATTCTCTGGGTGCTCAATAAATGAATTTCTTTCAAGCTGTCGCCACTCGGCCAGAATGGCGTCGAATGTGGCAGCCATAGTAGCCATTGAACTTTGACGGATTTGTACTCCAAGAAAAATTAGCGTCGCAATCACGCCAAATGCTCCTGCGATCTCGACAACTGCGCCTATAGCTTCCCAATTCATGTGAGATTCCTGGTTAGAAAACTTAACGCTCTAAGCGCTTCCTTTTTGATTTTTTTGATATGTTTCGTTAGCACATTATTCCCAGATCGTATTGAGTAGGGCAAGAAATACATTGGCTCCAAAAATTAGTATTGCTAGAAACCCAAAAACGAATAGGCTGGACGAATAGGGTAGAAAAATTCCTAGACCGCTCAGAAGAACCGCCGCTTGAAGAATTGTGGCAAGCGCCAGTATAGGGTATGACGCTTTTGGAAATTGTATTTTGTATCCTTGTTTTCTTGATACAGTCATCCAATAGGCTAGCAGCCCTAACGCCAAAATACTGTATAGGGTCATTGGAAAACCCCATATTACAGCAGGTGAATCGGACCACTCTGACAAAGCTGGAGGCATTAAGGAAGTGACAATCATTCCGAAAGATAGGACGACAAGAAAGACTATTCGAGTTTTCTGATCATCTCTCCAGGCTTGACCTTCGCGTTGAGAAAAAGCGGCTACAAGGCCGGAGAACCCTGCTAGACCTATAGAAATTTCAGCTATTGCAAAAAGTACGCTTTGAGTGTCCATGCTATTCTCGCAATTAGGTTCAGATCAAAAATCAGTCACATAACGCCCTTAACAAAGAGAGCGCGTAGCGCCTCTTCATGATTTGTTTGTTATGTGTCGGTCGATGCCCAACTGTCGCATATTCATTCTGAGCATTGAATGGCTTTGTTAGGTGAGTGACCTATAAAAGCCAAAATTTTCCAATCTTCCGAAACCTTTGAGAATAAATATGTGCCAGCAAAGTTCTCGAGTAGAGTGCTACCATCCGATCTTTTGTAATCTGCAATAGTGCTCAATAACGCGGAATTTTGGTTCATTACACATATGCTTAGTTGCTTAGTTTCGATGTGGTCAAAACCGTCAGCTTCAAAGAATTTGCCTATAGCTCCAATTGCGCTTTCCACATCTGTCTCAGTTGACCATAACTCAACTTGCCTACCATTGATTGAATAGCTCGGAGGGGAGTAAATTTCATTCGCCACTCTATCTGGCCGACTATCTTCTTGAAAAGACACATATTGGTCATAGGCCAATGCTACTTCTTCTTTGATGATATCTTCAGCGGACTGCTGTGCAAAACTCGATATGCTAAAGGCTGATAATATAATACCTGCAATTACACAACTTGGCTTCAAAGAGCGATACATAGTTTTTTCCTAAGAGCACAGTATTCGAACATTAGTATTGTGCCCGAAGTGTCGAGACACATAACATATTTATATGTAGCCAGCGCGGTATTTTCCTCCGCTTGACCCCAAGTGTACTCGCCAAGTCTTTCTTTTCAACCAAATAGTTTAGAAAGCCTCTTTGGTTAAAAAAATTGGTGAATAGAGAGCCTGATCAGCCTCTGATAAACAGCAATTAGTATATATGAGGCCATTCTGGATTTAGGGGATTTATTGAAGATGAAGAATAAGGTGTGCTGAAAAGAGTGCAGTAAAAGAGTGTTGTTGTTCCGTCAGAGGAGTATTGAAACTGGTAGGGATTGAGCGGGTGCTTAGTTGGCTCGCCGACCGCTGCGAAATTCCATTTCCTCGGTTTGGCCTGCGGCATTCGTGTAACGACCTGGGCCCTCTCTCTGGCCGCGCATCCAGGGACCGACGTAACGATCACCGTTGGCGAAATAGTAAGTGCCCTGGCCATGGATCTGGTCATTCTGGAAACCACCGTCGAAGCGATTGCCGTTGACGAAGGTGAATTCTCCTCGTCCGTCCATCTTGTCGTTCTGCCACTGGCCTACGTATTTGTCTCCGTTAGCCCATTGTTTGGTGCCTCGGCCATGTTGCTTACCGTCACGCCATTGCCCTTCATATCGATTGTTATTGGTCCAATAGAAAGTTCCCTGACCCGTACGCTGGTTATTTTGAAACTGACCCTCGTAGCGATTGCCATCGGCCCAGTGAAAATTGCCTCGAGTACGTTCGCCGGCTCGCCACTGACCTTCGTAACGATCTCCATTATCGAAGTAGTAGTTGCCCTGACCTTCAAATTGATCCTGTTGCCAATTACCTTCGTAACGATCTCCGCTTAGAAAGTAAAAAGTGCCGCGGCCACTCTTGCGATCACTCTGATAATTGCCTTCATAGCGTTCACCGTTGGCCCGATAGAGCGTGCCACGACCGTTGCGTTGCCCACTTCGGAACTGGCCTTCAAATCGATCACCATTGGAAAAGTAGTAGGTGCCGCGGCCATTCTTCTGATCGGCAGCAAACTGGCCTACATAGCGGTCCCCGTTTTTCAGAGTCAGTGTGCCTGTGCCCTGAAAAGAATTGTTTACACATTGGCCTTCATAGCTGTCGCCGTCAGTCCAGCGATACAGGCCACTGCCGCTTTCGCAGCTACCACGAATCCAACCGTTTTCGGCAGCTGTGGCTTGGCCAAAGGAGAGTAGCGCGATGCAAAGGGATGCGGTGTAGAATGAACAGCTGAGGATGGCTTTCTTCATAGTAACTGTGTCTGACTCAGTAGTTGCTCGGTGAGAGCTCAATGATTGAGAGCATTCAAGTAAATCGATTCTATCCTAATCAAGGTTTCGTCATAGGAACCATGTCGCAAATTCTGACCTTTCTAACGAAATAATCTGAAATCGGGTCGACTGGAACCGGGGCTAAAACTGTCCGAGAAGAGTACGCGTTTGCCTATTAGCCATCCATCATCGGTCTTTTCCCAGTAATTTCGATAGATTCCGCCTCCGCTAATAAATGCAGCTCGGTCTTGGGCCCTTTGATGAGTTATTAGCGCCATATTCTCTGTGACGGCATTTTCCTCAGTAAGTTCCAGAAAAACCAGTGCGGAGAAGTGATGCCTGGTCTGTCGGTCAGCCAACCGCCCCTGATGGGACTGTCTTGCATATTCGCCTATAGCAGCTCGACCTTCCACTCGGGAGCCTTCAACGAAAGAGCCTGCAAGCCATCTTTCCATGATGCCGTCTTCGGTAAATAGCTCGGTAAATCCTGTTGAATCCTTGCCGTCCCAGCGATAGGAGTATTGAGCCAGCTGTTCGCCTATAGCTAGTTTATTGATGATGTCAGACTCAATATCAGCAAGGCTATTATTGCTAAACGCGATCAGCAGCAAAGCAAAGAGAAGATTGCATGGAGCCTGTGAAGATTTCAATATTGTCATAGTCGCCTAGATTATCAGAGCTCGCTTCAACGGAATACTTTCAGCTTGTCAGTTATCTGTCAAAAATCGTGTCCGGTTACGCTGTAAACCAGAATTCAATTTCAGCAGTGTCTTCAGCGAATTCGGCAGCATGTTCTTTATCTGCAGCCACGTGATACCACTCTCCCATTGAAATAATCTGAGTCTCGCCGTCCATGGTGAGCTTTAACTCACCTTTGGTGATTACTCCGACGTTTTCGGTGTCGTGGCGGTGGGGCTCAATGCTGGTACCGGCGGGGTAGGTGGCGAACAATACATCACAATTGCGAGCCTCCAATTTGTAGGCTTCGAAGCGATCACTGAATTCGGGCAGATTTCGTATTAACTCGGGATAGTATCGATCCAGTGCCATTTAATTCTCTCTTTTCATCTCAAGGTGAATGTAATAAAGAAGCAGCAAAACAAGCTTTAAGTCTAAGTGATATCCCTGATATTAGTAAGGAATGACTAGGTTTCCGAGGATTCTAGTTTGCCTTCCGCAGTCTCTGTATGTGCTGTGAATATCCAGTGTTCTCCTGAAATGCCGCAGATTAGGCCTTCACCGTAGAATCACATCGGAATTTCAGGCAATTTTAGGTAGTATTGGCAGTCTGTGTGTTTGATTTGAAAGAAAAAGCTGACTATCTAGATCAGTTGAAGCAGTAAGAAATCTTATAAATACTAATAACAGCTAAATATAATCAGGTTTACCTTGGCGGGTGAATCCTTGAGGAGCAAGACTAATGGCTATAGGCGCAATAATTAATCTCATACTCTTTGGAGCTCTTCTGAGCCTGTTGTATCAATTCAGCAAGAATGAAGTGATGCCATTATCTCGCCGCGTATTTATTGGTCTGGTTGGGGGCACAGTATTCGGGTTCTATCTACAATTTGTATTCGCCGGAAATGATGCAGTCATGGCAGATACTCTGGAATGGACTAATGTCGTCGCCAATTCCTATGTAGGTTTGCTGCGCATGATCATCATGCCTCTGATTCTAATCACCATGATCGCCGCAGTACTCAAGGTCGAAGAAATTAAATCCCTTGGCAAGATCGGCGGCACTGTCGTCGGCTTGCTGATCTTCACAACTGTAATTGCTGCCTTAATTGGTATTTTGATGGCTACAGTTTTTAGTCTCGACGCTGGAGACCTGGTGGGTGGTGCCAGAGAATTGGCAAGAGCGGAAGCGCTGGAAGCGAGGCAGGGCAGTGTAGCCGATCTCAGTCTTGCTGAGTTGCTGGTGAGCTTCATTCCTACTAATATTTTCTCTGATCTATCCGGTGCCAGAAGCATGTCTATTATTGGCGTGGTGGTTTTCGGATTGATCTTCGGCATAGCCGCTCTTCTGGTCAGCGAAGAGGATGCTGCCCATGGTCAACGCATCAGAGATTTCGTGGACACTACTCAGGCAGTAATCATGCGTCTGGTGAAGATAGTCATGAGTCTGACTCCTTATGGGGTTCTGGCTTTGATGACTCGAGTAATTGCTACCTCTGATGGTTCAGCGATACTTAACCTCATTGGTTTTGTGATTGCCTCCTATATTGCGATTGCGCTCATGTTCGCCGTCCATGCTCTGCTGATAATCATGTTAGGCATGAATATCAAAACCTATTTTCAGAAAGTGTGGCCGGTGCTGACATTTGCCTTCGTTACCAGAAGCTCCGCTGCCACCATACCGCTTACTATTCGTGCGCAGATTGAAGAGCTTAATGTGCCTGCACCAATCGCAAATATCGCCGCATCGTTCGGCGCCACAATTGGCCAGAATGGCTGTGCTGGAATTTACCCAGCCATGTTGGTAATGATGGTTGCGCCGACCATGGGTGTGGATGTGGATTTCAACTTCATTCTTAGTCTGCTGCTTATTATCGCTATCGGTTCTTTCGGAATCGCTGGAGTTGGCGGCGGCGCTACCAATGCTGCGCTAGTTGTACTTCCCGCTATGGGGTTTCCCGTCACCATTGCCGCTCTGTTAATATCTATTGAGCCATTAATTGATATGGCCCGAACAGCGCTGAATGTTAATGGTGCAATAACCACCGGAATGCTGACCAGCCGCTTTCTTGGCGAAGATGCCAAAGTGCCGGAAGCTCCTGTGGTGGAAACAGAATTTCAGGAAGGTTAGAGAACAGAAAACCAATAGACATTAGATTGTTCGAATTGATGTATTAAATGAATGAGGAAAACGAGACCATGAGTAAGATTAAAAAACCAGTTATCGTAATATCAATGGTAGTTGCAATAGTTGCCGCTTTAAGTGTGGCAGCCATAGCTAACGCGGCTGAGATTGTTCGCACAGGCGAAGGCAGAAACTTCTACAACAATATTATGATTCCGGCGGGTGCTGAGACCCTTTACCTGAGTGGTTCTGGCGCAAGTCAGCAAGCAGATGGCACCTGGGGTGATATGAGGCAACAGACAATCGATACATTCAGCTCATTCCAGGAGACGCTTGAATCTCAGGGCTGGTCTCTAGAGGATATCGTTCAGGTTCGTGTGTTTGCGGTAGCTGGTGCTGACGGAGAGTTGGACTTTGCTGGTTTCAACAGTGGCTACCAGGAATTCTTTGGTTCCGATATAAATGCAATGAAGCCGGTTCGTTCTTTCGTACAGATAGCAGGTTTGGTTGTGCCAGGCTGGTTGCTTGAAATCGAGATACGCGCAGCGAGAATGCCTGACTAGTTACGCGCAAAAACCATTTACAAAAAAGGGTTGCCGTGGAGATAAACATCTCGGCAACCCTTTTTTTTTGTGCCTGGCAGTTGAGGCCAAACAGTTAAAGCAGTTTAGAGTTCCGGCATGCTGCCTATTCGAGCAAACACTTCAGCTACAATCTGCAGATCGATCAGGAACTGATCGACGGTCTTGAACTCATTTGCATTGTGGCCCGTATACTTTAGATCAGGCATCGCAAGTCCGAACTGCACCCCGTTAGGAAGGTTATGAATTGAAGTGCCTCCCGCTGATGAGCCAAACTCTCGCGGCATTTCCAATGTCTCAGTTGCTATGTCCAGCAAAGCGTTGACCCAGGCACCTTCCGGATTGCGATACATCGGTGCGCCGGCGTTATAGCTGAATGACACATCAATATTTGAAGTATCAACCCAGATGTCGAGCTTGTCAGTGATTTCTGCTATCAGCTGATTTGGCTCTCTGCCTACAGGTAATCGAAGATTCACCGCCAAGCGCATCTGCTCCTGGTCAAGGCTAATGAAAGTTAAAGCAGTTGTAAGTGGGCCCATGAATTCATCGGCGTAGGCTATATCCAGAGAATTTCCAAGATAGTCCAAGCCCCAATTCATGGAAGCATACTGGGCAGCGTCGGTAATGTGATTGCTTTGAAAAATACCTTCTTCTTTTAAGTTGTGAAGAAAATCCAGCATTCGAGATACCGGGTTTATGCCGGTCTCAGGCTCGGAAGAATGTGCTGAGATACCGACGACTGTTAATACAACGGCATCGTTTTCAGCTACGGCTTCTATGTTGAAGTTGTCACCGTTACTCGCTTTGTATAGGGCGCCATATTCATTCAATTGAGAAACCAGTTGATTCGACTGGCTAGTTTGAATTCGAACTACAGATGCAGCTGGTATCTGGTTGGTAGCGAGACCACCCGAGATGCTAAGAATTTCTGCGCCTTCCCCCGAGCTTGCGCGAACCGGGAATTGCGCCATTACCGTACCGTAACCTTTCTCGGCAATAACCACTGGATAGCTTCCGTCCAGTGCGATGTTGTATTCCGGAACAGGGTTGTTCTGAAAATAATAGGGTATAGCCGTCGATGAAGTTTCTTCAGTGGTATCTACCAAGAGCCTAAGGGTTCTTGCTAGTGAAAGCCCTTCTTCCTGAATAACCTTCATCGCATAGAGTGATGCCACGATACCATTCTTATCATCTTCGGCTCCGCGGCCATACAGTCGATTCCCAATCAGATTGAGTTCAAATGGGTCGAGTTGAGTACCGTCAGGCAATATCCACAAGTCAGGATTTACCGGCACTATATCGGCATGGGCATGAAAGCCTACTAATTCTTCACTACTACCTTCCAGAGTGATTTCATAAACACGATCATCAACGTTGCGGAAGCTAAGTCCAAAGTCACCGGCAATACGTCCAAGGACTTCGGCGAACAGGCGAAATTTAGGGTTCTCGTGTTGTTCTACTCCCTCAACCTGAGAAGTGTCGATTGCAACCAACTGCGACAATGTTCCAAGCGCTTCTGGGCCATACTTGAGGCGCGTATAGACTCCGAGCAAGCGATATAGTGTTGTACTCTGCTCAGCATTCAGTGAATCACCAGCAGTATATGCCTGGGCGACTCCTTGCGTGGTTGAGCTTCCGGCACCTGAGCCTGTTAGCTGTTCAAGAAAGTCTGTAAAAGTCTCGAAACTGGACCGGCCGAGAGCGCCATATAGTTGGTTAATTTCTTGTCTGTCGAGATTGGCCGCTGCGGTTGAACTCAAGCCAAGTAAAATCGAAAGAGCAAACACAAATGAAGAGAATTTCTTAAGGTAGAACATATCAGGGTTCCTGGAGTCGTGAATCCGTCAATGATAATCGATTTTTGGCTTAGGGGCTCCAATTCAATCCGGAATCAGTAATTTCATGCCATTTGGATGTTGGGTTCTGCAGCTTTCGGAGAATTGGGCGCGAAGCGGTCGTGGCCTTGAATAGCGGTCGTGGACTTGAACCAGGATAAACTTTATTCTCCTTAGTATTGATGGGAGGCTTTGGAGAACTTATGTTTATCCGCATACCTAAAATGCTCAATGAAGAAAATTTAAAGCTAGCGGATGAAATGATTGCCACCGGGTCATTTAATGATGGCTCGGCATCCACTGGAGCTCCGACCCAATCAGTTAAAAAGAATTTGCAGCTTGATCTTGTAGATCACCCTCAGAAAGAAAATTTTCTGCGCATGTGGAGTGATATTTAAGTTCAGCGCTCGCCATAATTAAATAAAGCATCAACAGCCAGGTTCAAGCTATGAAACATAAACTGCTATCACTGCTATTCATTTCCCTTCTCTGTTCTTCGAGTAATGGGGCGTCGAGTAATGGGTCTTCGAATAGTGCGCAGTCTGAATTTAATGTTTTCGAGGCAAGCATTCAGGAAATCCAAACAGCACTTGAACAGGGCAGGGTGAGTTCCGTTGATTTGGTTCAGCAATATTTGCAGCGTATCGATGCCTATGACAAAAGTGGTCCGGCACTCAATGCCATTATCCGCATAAATTCTCAGGCCATGAAACAAGCCAGGATGCTCGACGAGGAACGCAGCCAGATCGGCCCTCGCGGTTTGCTCCACGGTATACCGATTATTCTCAAAGACAACTACAACACAGTGGATATGCCCACCACCGGAGGTTCGGTTGCTCTCGCAGGGTTTATTCCCAGTAGTAATGCCAGTCAGGTAGATAAGTTACTGCGTGCCGGGGCGATCGTTCTGGCAAAGAGTAATCTTCATGAATATGCCTATGGCATAACAAGCATTAGCTCGATTCTCGGTCAGACACGGAACCCCTACGACACGCGGCGAGTGCCTGGAGGTTCCAGTGGGGGAACCGGCGCAGCTATTGCGGCGAGCTTCGCTGCTGTTGGCATGGGCTCCGATACCTGCGGCTCAATTCGCATTCCCTCAGCGTTTAATAATTTGATAGGTCTACGTCCCAGCAAGGGAGTGTCCAGCATTTATGGAGTGATGCCCTTATCCCATACTCAAGACGTCGCTGGCCCTTTGGCGCGCAGTGTGGAAGACCTGGCAATTGTGCTGGATGCAGTTGCAGGCTATGACGCTCGAGATGAAGCTACCGAGATTATGCAAAATATTTCACCGCTGAATTTCCTCGACAATTTGGACTCTAGCGAACTTGAAGGTCTTCGCCTGGGTAAACTCGAGAGTTATTTTGACAGGGCTTCCGCGCCTAGCCGCCGCGTCATTGAAGAGGCTTTGGATTGGTACGAGCAACAAGGTGTTGAAATTGTTGAAGTGGAGATTCCTGAGCTGGGAAGCTTGATAGCAGCGTCAGCTCTTATCGGCCATGAGTTCCAAATAGATTTGAATCAGTATCTTGCTCTCTTCCTCAGTGAAGAGGTCTTGAACTTGAATGACATCGTGGACCTTGGTTTGTATCACGAGGCAGTGGCAGGCGCTCTGGGAAGAAGCCGTAGCTCAGTGTTTAATGAAGATGCCTACCGAACAGCGGTGGCGGCGCGAGGCGATCTGAGACTAGCCATCGAACAGGTATTCGCCGATCAAGATCTCGACGCAATTGTCTATCCACCCATCGCGGAGACTCCGGTATTTACCGGTGAGAATCAGCCGGGGAATAACTGCAGCATTAGCGCAAACTCGGGTCTTCCGGCATTGTCTCTGCCAGCGGGATTCACCGACAATGGATTGCCCGTGGGCATGGAATTGCTTGGCAAGTTCCTTCAGGACCCGCAGTTGCTGTCTATTGCGGCTCCCTACGAGTTGGCGGCGAGCACTCGCAAAGCGCCATCATCAACCCCCTCGTTGATCGACGGTTTGCCACCGGAGGCAGACAACTTTCAAGCAAATTTCCAGCAAGGTGGAGTCTCAGTGCGAGGGCAGTTCAGCTTTGATGTGCTTAGCAATTTATTCGAATACGAAATTGAAGCTACCGCTCAGAACACGGCAGAGATTTATGCACTTACCTTGCTGATTGATGATGAAAGCTTCGAACTAACCGACCCAATAGTGCTGAACCTAATGGGCCCGGATAGTCAAAATGGCTCTGGCTCCTATTTTATGAGTCCTCAGTTTCGTCAGGCATTTTCAGAAGGGAGGATCTATCTGAAGGTATTTGCCGAAACATTTCCAGCGTCTGGTATAAGCCAGATTCTGCGTTGATAGCCCCCTAAATTGGATTGCTTAATCAAATGGCTTAATCTAAGCTGCTCGATCAGGCTCTGATTCTAATAATAACTAATAGCTCGACAGAGAGGACGATGGACATGGCTCGCTCCCTTTTTATAAGAACAAACATAAGAACAAACCAAATCAAAAAATTGAAAGAACAAGGAACGATTGGTTTTTTACAAGCTTCCTTGGCTTCCATTTGCTTGGCGCTTTTCTTAATGCCACAAGCAGCCTCTGCCCAGACAGAGTTGGATTTCAATTATTTCAAAAATGAAGTTCAGCCAATTTTTCTCGCCAAGAGAGAAGGCAATGTGCGTTGTGTTCAGTGTCACAACCGCACCAGCAATCTACGATTGCAGCCTCTGGAAGACGGGCAAATGTTCTGGACTGATGAACAATCCAGATCGAATTTTGAATCGGCGAGTCAGTTAGTTTTGCCCGGTGAAGATCCATTGATGAGTCGGTTTCTTACCCACCCTTTGTCAGTCGATGCGGGGGGCGATCCTTTCCATGGCGGAGGGAAGCATTTCCACAGTCAATTTGATCCAGAATGGCAAATCATGGCTGATTGGGTTGCAGGTGCGACAGAGCGTCGAACGCCCAGCGGCACAGTTATCAGAATCGTCCAAACTAATGCAGCGGGTGATAACTCTACTATCATTGATCCAGTAACCAATGAAGTTGTTGGTCAAATCACCGACATTGAAATCCCACATGGCGTCGTCGGCTCGCCGGACGGTTCGCAAATATATATTACCAATGAGGCAATGCACTCTCTGGATATTGTCGATTCGAGAACCTTAAGAGTTAAACGCCGTATTCATGTTAGTGGCCGACCCAATAATGTGTCAGTGACCAGCGATGGACGAAAGGTCTATGTAGCTATAATGGAAATGCCGGGCGCTATCGATGTAATCGACGTGGAGAAAATGGAGAATGTGAAAACCATTGCCACCGAAGGTGCTATTCATAATGTATACGTAACTCCGGACAGCCGTTATGCGGTTGGGGGCTCCGTTCATACCAGTTTTATTAGTGTCATCGATACGGCAACAGACGAGTTGGCATGGACTCTTGAAATGAGTTCTGGAGTTCGCCCAATGACTTTTAACACCAACCCCGATGGCTCAACCAAAAACATATTCGTTCAGCTCTCAGGTTTCCATGGATTCGCTGTTGTGGATTTCGATAAGCGCGAGGAAGTAACAAGAGTTGAGCATCCAGCCGTTCCTGGCGAAGAGGCTCATTTCGATGGCTTGCAGGGCGCTCCGGCTCATGGTCTTGGAGTATCACCAGACGGCAAGACCTTATGGTCCACCAGTAAGGTTTACAGTCATGCCTATATCCATTCATTGCCGGACTTGAAAGAGATAGGTCGGGTATTTGTTGGTCAGCATCCTGAATGGGTAACCTTTACCCCCGATGGCAGCAGAGCCTATATCGGTGCAGCAGGGGATCATGTCACCTACTCGGTAGACACAGCAACTATGAAAACCATTGCACGAATTCCGGTAGGTCAGGTGCCAAAGCGTCTTGCTACTGTACAGATGGCAGTGGACTAGCTCGTTAAGTGCTGTTTAGGAGGTCGGTCTTAGGGAATGATTACAGTTGAAGTAATGCTGTAGTCACCGACTTCGCCATTGCTGAAACTGGTTACGCCGATCCAGTATGTTCCTTGCTGCAGAGTTTGTTCCAGTCGGGAATCGGAATTTCCATCAGTGACATCATCATTTTGCAGGAATATATTTCCTAGTACATTTCCAGGTAAGACATCCACTAACATCAGATGCGTATCAAACTCAGAAGACCTCAGGTCGATGCGTAGATTAGTTGGATTGATCACATCGAATTGATAGAGATCGATAAACTTGCCTTCGAATACAAAATCCACCTGACTCAAGCCGCCGCTGATATTCGGGTTGGGATTTATTTCCACGTCAAGACCAAAACCGGATGGCACTTTCGCAAAAGTATTTTCCTGTCCGCTAGAGCTTGAATCTAGAGAGACAGAGTAGCTACCTTCCTCGTTATCACTGCCGCTGCTCACACCTATCCAGTAAGTACCAGCTTGAATATCTGCAGTCACTCGAGCATTGGTGCCGCTACCTGAATTGTCATCGGTGAATAGCCAGTCTGCCAGTATGTCCTGAGTGGATGAAATTCGTGCCAGATATAGGAATGGATTTAACTCACTGGAGTCGAGTTGAATATCTACTTCACTGTCGTTTTCGAAAGTGTACTGATAGAGATCCAGAAATTTATTGTCGAATTTTGCATCGCTACTACTGAGGTTGCCGGAGAAGTTCAGTGAATTACTGGGTCCGCTGAGGCTTGAATTCTGCGGCAGAATGACATCGATACCATGAACCGTACTCTGACTCGATTCGCTACCATAAATAAAGTTGGCACCGTTGATGTCATCCTGTTGGAGAATATCGAAGTCCGTTACCAGTGCTTGCATGATAGCGACTTCGTCTTCTTCATGATTCAAACCCAGGGCATGCCCCAATTCATGAAGAGCAACTCTCTGAAAATCGATAGTGTTGTCAAAGCGTAGAGGGCCGGTGTAAACATCCCAAGGCTCAGCTTCATTGAAGACGATGTCGGCATCGCTAATGAAAAAGCCGCCTGTACATTCAGTATTGATGCAAACACCTGCGGTTAAGGTTACTGCCAATACATTCTCGTTAAACTCGGTTCCGCATATCGTCGAAGTAAAATCGATTCCTGTTATGTCATCCCCGAATAGATCATTTCCGCGGTCGTTACACGGATCGATGTAATCGTCTACGGCGAAAAATTGAAATGCAGTTGCATCGGACCAACTATCCATAGCTCGAGTGAAGGCAGACTTCCACGATTCTCCTGATGGAGAATTTCCAGAGATACCTACATGAAAAGTAGCAGATCCTGATTCCCAGAAATTTTCTGAAATCTCATAGGATTGAGCCATTGGTGCTATCAATAGAAAGAGGAATAGAAATGCGAATGGAAGAGTACGGGACAAGAATCAGCGCTCAATTATGCCGAGTATTTGGGCCTTGAATTGCGGAACGCTTAGAGCGCGATCAATTCGGATTGGGTTTGAGTCAGTTGAAACCCCGGCGGCAACGTCACTGTCTCCTTCGATAATACCCTGAGGTTTTTTTATGGCAGAAGGGATGGCTGCTACCGATTGTACTTGAGTTACTGGCTTGTCATCCGCGGTGGAGATGCGGCGATCACCATTATCGTCGACGATGACGAAGTGACCCTGAGACCAGCCAATCAGTGGATTAATTAAGTCTCGGCTGACAGATTCCACGAAATAGATTCCCTGCTCACCGTCTTCGGGAATTCTGAGCCCGCTTACCTGTACCACCTGGCCGTTAAATGCCCCGCCCATGAATTTGAGCTCGATGCTGTCCGCATCATAATCGCCTTTGAGAACATCATTGATGGCAAAGGTGACATAAGTGCTGATGATACCGCTGCCACTTTCCTGTCTGGTTTCTCTGAAGACTACCTCGCCCTCGAAAATAAATTCGGCATCAAGGGCGACTTGATCGATGTCCATCCCGAGGATTGTTGTGGCGTTGCTGGCCTGGAAGGCGAGCAAGAGGCAACAAAAAATGCAAAGTTGTTTCATGGATAATCCTTCGAAATGCAGTTCATAGCATCTCTTTGAGCATGCGGATAAGTATAAGTCAGCTCCATATACAAGGACAGGGAAGAGCGGCTTATTCTTTCAATACTGTTACTTCGAACACTCTTGCTGCTACTTCGAGCACTCGAACTGTTACCTCCAACACTATTTTTGCTGCTTAAAAACCTTTTCTTTCATTACTGATTCTTCCAATACCAAGAACGTGCAACTACCCAATCGGATGACAAGCTTTGCTGAGGTCGAGCGATATTAGCCTTATATCACTAGTTAGCTTCAATCAGGCTGGTATCAAGGGCTTGGCGGTAGTATTCTTATTTCACGATAAGGCTCATTAATTACAGAAAAATAATAAGATGCAGTCAAGCAATTTTGCCAATATAGTCTCTGGCGCTCTCATAGCCTTGGTTAATATCTCAGTTGCGATATCCGTAGCTGCGCTGTTATTTGCCCAGACTGACAGCAGGCTAATGGTGCCTGGTATTGCCATTTTGTTAATCGGTACTTTCGTTACCGGTTTGGGCGGTTCTCTCTTTAGTGATCACAAAGCGGTAATCTGTTCCCCGCGTAATGGTCTGGTTCCGTTATTTGCAGTTATGGTCACCAGCATCTACGCGAGTTTTGGTAACCAGTATTCCATAGGCGCCGAAACAACGATCATCGTTGCCATCATGGTCACCACCATGATCACCGGCCTGTTTCTCCTGCTGCTAGGTCGAATGAAAATGGGCAATCTGGTTCGCTACATTCCCTATCCAGTGACCGGCGGCTTTTTCGCGGGAATCGGTTATATTTTCATTCAAGGTGGGTTAACTGTAGCTAGTGGTCAGGAATTTAGTTTAGCCGCTATTCGTTCTCCCGAGTTTATTCAGCTGATTACTCCGGCAGTAGTGCTGGCGCTATGCCTCATCATAGGCAAGATGTTTCGTGATAATCGCCTGTCCGTGCCGGGCATCCTCTTGCTGTCCATCATGATCTTTTACGGAACTCTCGCGCTCGGTGGAATCAGTAGAGAAGAGGCGGCACTGCAAGGCTTACTTCCTTCCATAGAAACTACCGGTTCCCTTATACCGGTTCTGAATCTTGATTTATTGTCGGAAGTGAAATGGATAGCTATTTCGCAACAGCTCGGCGGCATTCTGGTGGTGGCATTGCTCAGTGCCATGATGCTGTTACTTGATGTATCTGGAATTGAGCTGATTTCTCGTAAAGATCTTGATCCTGACCATGAACTGGAAGTTATGGGCATGACCAATATGGCGAACAGCATGGTAGGTGGATTTCCCGGTGTTCATGATGTCTCCGATACGGCGTTAGTGGACCGTCTCGGTGGTAAAGATAGACTGACGGGGTTTGTCTACGCGGCTTTTGTAGGGGCAGCTATACTCGCCGGTGCCGAGTTTATGGAAATCGTGCCGACCTTCCTCCTCGGAGGTTTGCTTATCTATCTCGGTTTGGAATTTCTGATCGATTGGTTGTGGAAAGCCCGAGATGAACTTCCTATGTCCGATTACGTCGTAGTCGTTCTTATCCTGATTGTAATTATTTTCTCCGATATTTTACAGGGAGTTACTTTCGGGTTTTTCGTGGCGATTATTCTATTCGTGATTAACTATTCAAAATTGAGTGTGATCAAGATCGAAACAAATGGCAGCGACCATGCCAGCAATGTTGATCGAGACCTTGAAACCCGCGAGCTTCTCAACAAGGAAGGCAATCGTGTACTTATCTTGATTTTGCAAGGGTTTATTTTCTTCGGCACAGCCGACAAATTAATATCGGCTATTCGTGACAAAATTAAAAACGGTGAAGGTGAGCAATTCGATTTCCTCGTTCTCGACTTTCACCATGTTAGTCAGCTGGACACATCAGCAATCGTTACATTTTCCAAGTTGGCTCAGCTGAGTGAGAGAGAAGGTTTTCATGTGGCAATTTCGGGCGCAGATGAAAAGTCTATTAAGCAGTTGGTCAAGCACGGCTTCTTTACTTTTGGAAGTCAGAAAATTGAAAGAAACTATAAGGAGCAACTTGATACCGCTATGGATTGGGCTGAGAGAAGAATACTTTCCGATCTGAATTTGAATTCTGAAGATCAGGATTTAGGCCTGTCCGAGGTGTTAAGCCGAATAGCCTATGAAGAGGCTGATGTAAAACTACTGTCTGACTTCTTTGTGGTTGAGAAGCGGGCAGCCGGAGACTATCTGTTCAAGGAAGGGGATAAGGGTGAGTCTCTATACTTCGTAGGTTCAGGCACTGTGATTGTGGTACTCAAAGTGCCGAATCAGAAGGAAAGAATTCTGCGCAAATACAAGGCTGGTGCGATTCTCGGTGAGATGGCTATTTACACTGGAGACAGCCGTACGGCTAGCGTCAGGATTGAAAAGGATGCGCAATTGTTCCGGCTGGATAAAGAAAAACTGGAAGAGATGTCCAGAAGATTTCCGGCGTCTACATCAGCCCTGCATACTTATATCGTCCGCGTTCTGGCTGAACGTCTTGGTAGAGCGAACCGAAATTTGAGTAGATACATTTAGAATCTGCTGCCAAAATATTTCTTCGGTACTTTTTCTTAGATTCAGTTTCCGATCGGCTTCCCAAAAAACGTACTCAGAAAAATAAAGATGGCTGATCTGCAGCTTATTCAGCAACCAGTAAAAGAACTACTGGGGTCATTTCGCTCCGCTTGAACCAGTCTCCATCGATGCGAAGCACCGTGTCGCCAGCATCGTTGAGCCGCAGTCTGCCGAAAAAATCCACCCCGATATCAGGCAGCCTCATTTCCAGATTGAGACCCCTAAGAGTTAAAGTTTTCACTGGCATCCCGTACACGCCCTCATTACGGTTAGTAAGAGTAGCGGTGTACTCGCCATCTTCAACCACGAATGTAAACGCTATCTTCATGGCATCGGTACCGATGGCAGTACTTCCTTCCCAGGTGCCGACTAGTGTTGGCCTATTTGTTTGAGCCAGAGTTGTGCCAGCACTCAAAGAGACCAGAGTTAGGATCAGAAAATAGAAAGGCAGAGATAAAGAGAGGGAAATTATTTTTTTCATGGAATGATGGTATTTCACAGTGCATGACTTGTGCAAGCCAAACTAGCTAGTCTTTTGATATTAGCCAGGCTTGATGAATTTTTTTGCTGCGCTGAAAGTCCTTATCGAGGCTGGCGTGTGTGTAGTCTTTAATGAGCAGCTTTCCCAGCTCTTCTGTGTCCATCTTGAAGTTACGTTTGTTTGTGGAAAAAATGAGTAGGCCATCCTTGTTGAGCTTGTTGACAGCATTTTTTATTAGAGAAACATGATCTCTCTGGATATCCAATACATTGTCGGTACGTTTGGAGTTCGAAAAAGTGGGAGGGTCGAGAAAGATGAGATCGAATTTGTCTCCGTTGTTTTCTAGATATTCAATGCAATCGCCACGCTTCAGCTTATGGCTCTGACCGCCAATGCCATTGAGACTGTAATTACGCCGGGCCCAATCAAGATAGGTATTAGACAGGTCGATGCTAAGACTCGACTCGGCACCTCCTAGTGCAGCGTGCACGCTCGCCGTTGCCGTGTAACAGAACAGATTGAGGAAGCTTTTGCCTTTGGCATTCTCAAAAATGAATTTCCGAATGGGTCGGTGGTCAAGAAATAAACCGGTGTCGAGATAGTCGTGGAGATTGATCCACAATTCGGCTGAACCTTCTCTGACTTTGAAAAAATCCTGACTTCTGTCCTGAACTTGATATTGCTGTTTACCTTTCTGCCGTTCGCGGGTTTTTAGAATTATGGATTCAGCAGGGATCTCAAGTACATGTTGCACCGCATTCTTCGCCTGGTGTCTGCGAGTTTCTACTTTCTCCTGAGGAATAGATGAAGGCGCCTGATACTCGGCCATGTGTACCTGCTCGCCATAGAGATCAATGGCGAAAGCATATTCGGGCAAGTCAGCGTCATACAGGCGATAACAGCTAATTCCTTGCTGTCGAGCCCATTTGCCGATGGTTTTAAGATTTTTTTGCAAGCGATTAGCAAGCATTTGGGTGGGGGCGTCCAGTTCCAAAATATTCCCTTCGTTTCTAGACTCAGCCATGAATTAGTATCGCCAGATATTTGCTTGCAGTGTCTATCGTGGCAGAATGCTTGTAAGAACACTTCTGCACTTTGAATTAAAAACGAGAATTGTACATATGGAACAAGAACTAGCACAAGTCACGGAACTCTATAATTTGATCGCGGCTTACTTGGTCACCTATAGCTTCCAGATATTCGGCGCAATAGTCATCATGATTATAGGCAACTTTCTCGCACGTCGCATGGGGAATGTGGTTCAAGGGATGGCGGAGAAGAAGGGTCTGGATATAACTCTCAGCCGATTTTTTGGCAGCTGTACACGCATCAGTATTATATCTGCAGCCGTAATTATTGTCTTACCCAAGCTAGGAGTTCAAGTTACGCCGTTTGTCGCGGCCATCGGTGCTGTCGGTCTCGGCGCGGGTTTAGCCGTTCAGGGGCTACTGTCTAACTACAGTGCAGGCCTTAGTATCATATTCACTAGAATCTTTGTCGTCGGTGACACTATTCGGGTACAGGGTGTTTTCGGTGTTGTGAAGGAAGTTCATCTGGGCTTTACCACGCTGACTAACGAAGATGGCGAGCTGATAACGATACCTAATAAGCATATTGTCGGCGAGATAATTCACAATTCCCAAAGTGATACGGTTTTAGAATTGGCTATTGGCATCGCCTATGGCAGTGACCCGGAAGCGGCAATCGCTGTCATAAAATCGAGCCTTTCGGAATTAGATGGACTCAGTAGCGAGAGAGAGGTTCAGGTCGGTATCGATGGTTTCGGTGATAGTTCAATTGATCTAAGTATTCGAGCGTGGGCAAAGACTGAGCAATATTTTGATATGCGATATCAAGCGAATATGCTTATTCACAAGGCACTCAAAGATAGTGCAATCGAAATACCATTTCCGCAGCGGGAAGTTAGAATGTTGCAGTGAGGGTTGGCAGGGAAGTTACGAATAGAGACTTATCGATTTTCCGATAAGTCTCTTAATCGATAGAACTTCTAATCCATAGAACCTGGATCACTATAAGTCTTCGCTTTCCTCAGACTCTTCATATGTCGGTAGTCGATAGAGATACACGGTAACAGACAATCCAATTACGCCAAGCATTACACAGAGAATTTCTCGATCCACAAGCCAGCAGGAAAAGCCCAGGCTAAACCAGAGCATCGCGACGGCTCGCAATTTTATACGTCGTGGAATTCCCCTCCCTGATTCAAAATTCTCAATGATAGGCCCGAAATAGCGGTTCGATATCAGCCAGGCGTGTAGTCGTTCCGATGAGCGGGCGAAACAAAAAGCCGACAACAGCACCAGCGGTACAGTTGGCAATAGCGGAAGGAATGCCCCAATTACTCCCAGAAGAAGAGAAAGAATTCCGGCCGTGATCAATAAGCCGTGTTTGATTCGCGTAATCATGAATTGGCGATGCCTGTACTCTCTCCCTAGCCCTATATATCCAGTATGGTTTATCTAGACAAAGCAGCTAATTGAAAAGGCTCAGATCGATGATGTCCGCCATCGCTTTATAACCCGCATCATTGGGGTGTAGGTTGTCCTGTGTAAAAGAGGGCAGGATGCGGGCTGGATTGCTCGGATCCTGAACTGCCTTTTCGAAATCGATAACGCCATCGAATTCTCCGCTGTTGCGGATAAAGTCATTCACTTGCTGTCTCTCTATTTCACCCGCTGCTGTGAAGTATGCGGCGCCTTCAAAAGGTGTGAGTGTGGCACCGAAAACTTTTATACCGTTGGCATGGGCTCGCGCAATAATTTGACGGTAACCGGCGATGATCTCACCTGCGGAGACCGGGTCTCCTCCACCCATGGATGACATTCCTATGTCGTTGATGCCTTCCATCAACACCATATGGCTTACATCACTGAGTGCCAGTACATCTCGCTCAAAGCGCGCTTGTAGATTCTGGCCGAACAGGGTATTGCCCTCAGTGGTTACCTGATTGCCGCTGATACCCGCATTGACGATTGCAAATTTATTGTCTGGAAATTCGGAATACAGTCGGCGGGCAAAATGATTTGGCCATCTATTGTTGGTGCTGGCGGTAGATCCCCAGCCATCGGTTATTGAATCGCCCACGGTTGCAAAGGCACTAATAGATTCCTCGGCAATAACGTCGATAGCTGTGAGTAGAGCCCAGGCGGGCGTTTCCGTATCCACCGGCAAGTCTCTACTTGAGGCGTGATTGCCCGCCGTAGATATATAGTTGTTCTGGTTTGATAGAGCGTGAGCCGTGAGAAAGCCAGTGTCTTGTGGCAGATAAATGCTAACGGCCAAGTTACTTAATTCGGGTACTGCAAACTCCAATGGGTCGCTCAGGACGGTGGCTCCGCGAGCAATAGTAGTTTCGCTCATGCCTGCAAACAGAACTTCTTTTACACTACTGGCAACAATCGAGCTGCCTTCGCTATGGAGAGCAACGCTCACGGCACCGATTTCCATTGGGCCGTCACCGTGGTAGTTGGAAAGGCGCAGGCGAATACTGTCACCACCTATACTGGTGTGGGTCACCAGACGGATTGTTTGATCTTGCAGGTTTGCCCCGTCGCTATCGGCTTCTGGAAGAGTGCTGGGGCTGGTTGCCCAAGTGGTGACCCAGCGAGGGTCACTGTGATCCTGAGCCAGACCGGCATTGTTGAACATGGCCAGACACAATAGAAGACTAAGAGTTCTGTAGTTGATCAATTTGTGATTTATTCTCATTTGTATTGGTTCCATGATGATTCTTAAGGTATTCGTTTTAATAATTCAAATAGCAGTCCAACTGATAGCTCAGTTTATACTTCAGCAAACCATCAGAGTAAATCGGAATTTCTCCGCGCCACATACAAGCTGGTAGAATGGGTGAAAACATCTGCTCGTCAGATCAAGAAGAAAGAATCAGGAATTATTATGGAATATCTACCCGCTATTGAAATGGAATGGCCGAAAGACCTTGAAGTTAATGCCTCTGTTATCTGGTTACATGGCCTCGGAGCCGATGGCAATGACTTCGCGCCTATCGTCCCCCAGTTGGACCTGCCGCAAGATTTTGCTACTCGATTTATCTTCCCCCACGCGCCTTCAATTCCAGTGAGTATCAATAATGGCTATGTCATGCCTGCCTGGTATGACATTAAGCAGATGGATGTAGATCGCCATGTGGATGATGAGCAGTTAAGACTATCAGCATCCCGAGTTCATGACCTGATCAACAGAGAGATTGAAAGAGGAGTGGATAGTAGCCGCATTATTGTGGCCGGATTTTCCCAGGGTGGAGCAGTCGCCTATGAGGCAGGATTAAGCTTTCCTAAGCCTTTGGCAGGAATCATGTCCTTATCCAGTTATTTCGCCACCGCTGAAACTGTACAGATCAATCCTGTTCATCAGAGCATTCCAATTTTGATTTGCCACGGAAGCCATGACCCCGTGGTTAATGAGTCTCTTGGCCAAAAGAGCTTGGAAACCTTGCAGAGTAGGGGCTTTGAACCCGAGTACCACAGTTACCCCATGGAGCACTCAGTATGCCCTGCTGAGGTAGTAGATATCGCCGCCTGGTTCAGTAAAACCCTCAGTTAATATCCGTCCTGGATAGCAGTATGTAAGAAAGTGTTGACCTTAGAGTAGACTCTAAGCTTATACTTTGGACTATTGAATGAACAGAGTCGAATGGGCAGAACCCTCTTTGGCTCAATCAGGACAGTAATCCATGCTCAAAATTAGCGAACTAGCAGCAAAGACCGGCCTCACAGCCCACACCCTCAGGTTCTATGAGAAGAATGGCTTGATTAGCGCCAGCAATCGAAGTCCAGCCGGCTACCGCTACTACACTGAGTCTGATGTGCGTCGAGCGGAATTCGTTAAAACGGCTCGCAATATCGGTTTTTCTCTAGACGATATCAGTCAGCTCCTCTCAATCAGAGTAGATAAGACTAGCCACAGTTGTCAGGAAGTCACAGACATTACCCGACACAAGCTGGACGAAGTTAATGAAAAGATAAAAGAGCTTCAGTCCATGCAGCAGACCCTGAATATATTGTTGGACAGTTGCTGCGGTGGTCCTGAACTCGCCACCCAATGTTCAATTATGGAAGCCCTCGATGAAGGGGAAGTAAGAAATCAGCGAAACAAACACAAGAAACTAGAGAAACAGAAGTAAGTTCAGAGCCGGAGTAAAAAACGATGAATCTTTTAGGTATTTTTTGGAATTTGTTAATCGAGAGTGCGCCATGGTTGTTAGTGGGCTATTTGCTTGCCGGCATTATCAAGCAGGTTATTCCCAGTGAGTGGGTGCACAAGCAATTGGCGGAACCTGGTTTTCTTTCAATAGTGAAAGGTGCCTTCATAGGAGCTCCTCTGCCCTTGTGTTCTTGCGGAGTAATCCCCACTGCATTAGCAGTGCGAAAGGCAGGGGCTTCGAAGGGTGCCACTTCTGCCTTTTTAGTAGCAACACCAGAGACCGGAGTAGATTCAATTTCCTTTTCCTATGCAGTGCTGGGTCCTATCTTTGCAATCGCCAGGCCTATAGGCGCTCTCACAAGCGCAATTCTCGCAGGTGTGTTGGTTAATAGTTTCGACAAAGAAGAAAATGAAGTTGAAGAGACTGAGAGCTGCAGTAGTTGCTGTTCAAGTAAGAAAGAATCTGCAACAAGTGACGTGGCAGGAGAAGAGCCTGGCCTTGGAGAAAAACTAATAAGCGCTGTGAAATACGGATACGGCAAGATGATTTCCGATACGGCAAAGTGGCTGGTAATAGGCCTGACGGCAGCTACGGTTATTACGGCAGTGGTTCCTCAATCATTTTTCCTTCAGTGGGGTGATGGTGTAGTGGCGATGTTGGTGATGGTGGTTGTAGGTTTGCCAATGTATATATGCGCAACAGCTTCTACTCCGGTTGCAGCCGGTCTTCTATTCGCTGGAATTTCCCCGGGTGCCGCACTGGTCTTCATGCTCACTGGTCCAGCTACCAATATAGCCACAATGGGCGTAATAAAAGAGCAGCTAGGAACAAAATCTCTCTTGGCTTATCTGACAGGTGTTGTCGCAACGGCGGTAGCCTGTGGTCTGATACTCAATCAGCTATACGCGGCATTCGAATGGCCGCTGCAGCTGTCGATGATGGAACCTGGCGAGAGCCCAGCCTTATGGCGTCAGCTGGCTGCCGTACTTCTGGCGGGTCTGATTGCGAGAGTGTGGGTACAGCCGCTGTTTGCTCGAAAGCCGGAGATGGTGGAGGCATAGTGAAGTCCGTGACGATTGCCAATCATTCAAAATAACAGCGTCTGTAGAGCCGGCGAAGTAGTAATAGTTGTATGGAGTCAGAATAGTGAAACGCATAAGCTTTTATCTATTGAATTTTTTTCTTCTTCAATCCGTCGCCGTTGAATTGATGGCTGACATTGATGAATCTGATGTTCTTCAAGCGATGGCCAAGCCTGGACGATTGTTAGCAGATATCAATAGAGACAATCGAAGCCGACCCGAAGCTATTATCCCGCTACTGAACCTGGAACTAGGAGACAGTGTTGTAGATATTTTTGCGGGTGGCGGATACTACAGTGAGCTGCTCGCCAGCGTTGTTGGAGATCAGGGCGAAGTATTCCTTCATAATTCCCCGGGATTTGAATCTTGGGGAAGAAATGGACTCTATGATCGATTCGCATCAGACCGCAATCCCGGCAAGATCACTCGTCACACCCAAAGCGGCATCAATCTCAGTCTCAACTCAGAATCTCTAGATGGTGCGTTGATAGTCATGGCCATTCATGACCTTTACGTAATTCCCAAGCGCTATAACGGTGAGGAATATGTTGCAGTTGGGAACTCAGCAAATACTGGCTACTTCCTAGATCAAGTATTCGCTTCATTGAAGCCCGGTGGCCGGTTTGTCATTGTCGACCATCAAGGTAATCCAGAATCCAGTATTGAAGTCATCACTGATTTGCATCGTATCGATGAGACCTTTGTCAGATCTGAAGTTGAGTCTCATGGATTTGTTTTTGTAGATAGTAGCAATGCACTAAGGACTGAAAGTGATGACCGAGACAGAATTGTTTTTGATGAGGATATTCAGGGAAAAACAGATAGATTTGTTATCGCCTTTGAGAAGCCAATAAACTAACCCTGTTTGCTATGCTATTTCGATTAGGAGAGAACGTTTGCCGTTCCCTCAAAACACTACAATACGGTCACTTTGACGATCCAATGCTTTGACCCTATAGGATGGCGTTACAGACTATAAACTCCCTTCAGGAATTTTAAATCCAGTAGCTTCAATTTCGCCCGCGGTCATTTCAAACATGGTTACATTTACACTTATTTCAGTGAGTGGTTCATCACTGTCATCAGTCTCAACTTTTACCATGGCATCAATTAAATCCATTCCTTTAATGACATGACCATAAATCATGTAGTCTCCATCTAGTCTTGCTAAGCCATCTTTATTCTGGACTATGTAGAACTGGCAAGTCGCTGAGAGTTTACCGGGATTACCATCCCTTCCTGCACCAAAAGCGCCATAAATATGCTTGTAACCAGCGTCAAATTCAGGTTCCAGCAAGTGTACAGAATAAGCAAATCCCTCTGGTACATCAGGACAACCTCCTTGTGCCACAAAATCATCTATGACACGGTTGAACGAATAAGTATCCCAATAACCCGATTCTGCTAATTCAATGAAAGCTGCCTTATGCTTTGGCGTATCATCATATAACCAGACCAGCAAATCTCCCATAGGTGTCTTAATTTCACCTACCTGATAAGTCTTTTCAGGCGTACAAGAAGTAAAGCCAATCAGAAGGCATAGGGACATCAAGGTAAAATATTTCATATCAGTTTTTTCAAGCCTCAAAGTTCTCAATTTCCAATTCTCATGAAATCAGATTTCTAGCAAGTTAAATAGTATCATTTTCTGAAGTTAGACCTGTGTAATGGGCAAATATCGAATATGTATAGCTAGTCCTTTAGGGCTTATTGGCACGGATATACCCTCCCTCCTATGTCCTGTTTTGGCCGTGAGAAGACCTTTCAGTCAGGAATAAGTTAATAGCAACTAATATGTTAGCTATAGACCCAAAGCATGGGTTTGAGCAAATTGGGAAATCAAGCAAACCTAATTTCTTCACGCTCAAATAGCAGATATCCAAGATCTGCACTTAACGTGACAAAGTCATTGCTATTGGTGGTTGTCCTTGGTATCTATGTAGCCTTGCATTAGTGGGTATTGGAAAATTAAAAAAAGGGGTTTCTCCCTATGAGCCGACTTTTACACACACTGTTTATACCATTCATTCTTATTGGCTTAACCACCACCGAGGTTTCTGCTCAGGAGCCCGATTCTTCAGACGCGGAAAACACAGCCTCAACGCCAAGACCGATTGAAGAAATTACTGTCGTTGGTCAGAAGTCTCTAGCCCGTTTGCGTCTTCGCATCTACGAAAAAGAGGCAGAAATTTACGATTTCTTTAACGCCAATAATAGTTCTCCCCGCTTGGACATCATTTGCACCAAGCGTAGACCTACAGGAACTCACTTTCTGAAAAGGGAATGCGAACCCCGGTTTCTGAAACAAATGCGAGTGGAAAAAACTCGAGATGGCAGACAGGGAATTGGAACAGGGTACAACCAACGTGATCTGGTTGAGTGGTCAGCACAAGACTATGAAAAGCTACAAAACGAAATGCTCGAGCTGATGGCCGCGAACGAAGAGTTTGCTCGTAACTTGGCTGACCTTGCTGATCTGTCTGAGAACTACGAGTCACATCGTAAAGCAATGTTCGGATCTCAGTAGTAGGGGTCTTTAATGCCCGCTATCGCTCGAAAGCAGCCTGTTGATTCAACTTTGCTAATTGCCCCGTTCAATAAGCAACGCTTTCACAGACCTTTTGGTTCTTCCCTAGGTGGCGCCTATCTTTTAACTGTAGAGTCCTCATAGGATTCAATACGATGATCCTTGTTCAGGAGATAGATACAGTCAGCGAGTTTGGGGACAGTTTCAAGGCTGTGTCGAGTTAATCGTTCAAAATGCTGAATAAAATCCCGTAGATCTTTCTCACCCATGATGGCTTTGCCTTCTTTGCCAGCTAATCGTTGTTTTTCAGCGAGTTTGTGCTCCTGCTTCTGGCGCCACTGATAAACTTGCTCAAAATCAGGTGCCTTTAGCATAAGAAGGTAGTCCAATTGATCGAACAGGAGTTGATAGTCACCAGCGAGCTCTTTATTCACGTATCGACGCCATATCCCGTCATCATCTCTATCTGCTTCCAGAGTATTTATGGGCTCCACTATCTGAGATTCCGATTGTGCCTGTGTGCCTATGAACCAGCCCTCCAAAATTATCAATCGGGGGCGACTGTTTACTCTGATCCATTCTGATTTTTCTCGCGGTTCATCTTCAGCCTTATCAAATTGTGGGAGTAGGATTTCTTGATCACCGCTGTGAGATTTGAGCTTATCAATGGTTGCCAGTGCGAGGGCCGTGTCATGGGTTCCCGGAACACCTCTAGAGCGCAAAAGGGGGTGCACCGATTCAGCCAGGCTCTTCCGTTCACTCACAGGCAAATAGAAATCATCGATGGAGAGTGCGACTGTGTCCAAGCCCTCAGCACCGAGGACGCTGGCCAGCAATTGGGAAAGGGTAGACTTGCCCGTACCCTGAGCGCCGTTGATTCCAAGTAGTAAGGTTCTATCTTTTTCCGCAGAAATTCGCTCCTTCAGCTTTTCAGCGAGGGGAAGAAACCAGCGCTCAGCATCTGCTCCATAAGCCTCTGGCAGAGCCTGCTCAGCAACAAATTCGTCAATAAGCTGTTGATACTTTGTGTGTAAGTCGGACATATTCAGCTGCGCAAAAAAGCAATAATTATATTTACCAATTCAACCACTAATGTGCCCGTTAGGACAGTGTCTTATGAACAAACCCGTGTTAGGATTCTCGTAGATTTCTGCTTATTTTAGATTCCGCATCAGTACGTTTCAGAAGAGCAAGATCCGAAAGAGTTATCCTCTGCACAAGTGTTACGAGAATTCTGCATGCGATTGGCTGTACTTAGTAATGGGCTTTCCATTGTGCTTTCCTTTGCGCTTTCGCAGAATTACTGAAAGCAGATAATTTTCAACATCAAAGCATGGGCCTGAGGACGCTTCCTCAGGGCATAGAAAGATATTCTAATGACATCATCACTGTTACCAGAACGACCCTTGGTTATTTCTCCGACCCTGGCTTCCACCATTGGGCTGGAAGAAGCTGTCATGCTGCAGGTGCTCGCCGAATTGATCGATCATCGGCCTGCCTGTCGACTGTCAGTGCGACCAGATCTAGTCTTTGCCAGTTTCAGTGATAATGACCTCCAGCAAGCGTTTCCGTTTTGGGCAGTTATCGATATCAAAAGAGTGCAGGCAAATTTGCAGAGTCTTGGTCTGATAGCGGTAGAGCTTGATACCAAGGCCGAGCGAAGCATACTGCTGGCCATCGATGAGGCCAGACCAAGCGCTGAAGCTGAGGCGCCGCAACCGGCGGCCATGCCTCAGATACCTCCAAGATCGAAAGCTGTCACTGGTTCAGCTACTCTGATTGAACCAGGTTGGCAGCCGGATCAGAACTGGGTGAAGCAATGCCTTCAGCAGAACATCCCCGAACCATTTGTTCACGGTTTGGTAGGCGAGTTCGTAGCCTATTGGCGTGACCGAGGTCAGGCTCGATTTTCCTGGGGTAATGCTTTTTATAAACATGTAATTAAGGAATGGCGAAAGGAACAAAGTCGCAAGGGTGCCTGGGAGAAATCGAGCACCATGTCTCCACAGTGGGTCCCCAGTGAAGATGCAGTCGGGATTTTGATAAATGCTGGTATCAACCCGAGCTTTATCGAAGACGCTATTCCGGAATTTATACTCTACTGGCGCGAGAGAGGCATAGTTGCTGGAGCATGGAATACAAAATTTATTGAACACATACGCAGGCAATGGGGAAAGTTCAGCGCAGCTTTTGGCTTGGATGATACGCCAAAGGTTATTCCTGCTAATTGGCAACCAAGTGCTGAATGTTATGAAATATTTCAACTGGCAGAGATCGATGAAGACTATGCCCGTAGCAAGATTCCTGAATTCCTTATGTACTGGACTGATACCCAGCAGGTGAAATCTTCCTGGAATACAGTATTCTTACAATTTATTAAGCAAGACTGGGCGAGAAAGCTCAAACAACTGGAAACGGCAGATTTAAGTCATGGAGAAAATCAAACCCTTGTTGGATCAGGTCAGCAAAGAATTGAAGAAAAGTTCAAGCGCATCGCTGACAGATCCTGGGCAGAATAAAGCAGAACAAAATTTAGATTCCGCTGCTGTTAATGAGTCGGACTCCGATTATTCCAAGAGTGCTGGAATGGATCGTGTGGACGCTATAAACCAGATTTTTGCCGAGTTTGAATTTGCCTATCACAACCAGTTTCACAAGGCTTTTGCCGACCCCGATAGTCTGGTGATCGCCAAGAAATACTGGTTAAGCAGTCTGGAAAATTATTCACCCCAGCAAATAGTTCACGCCGCAAAACACATTATCCGAAGCAATGACTATCTACCCTCCATAGCCGCTATAGTAACGGCTTGCGAGAGCGGGCTGGACCTATTCGGTTTGCCGTCAGCGAGGCAGGCCTATATTGAAGCCTGTTCGGCTAACTCTCCACGGAATCAGTATCCATGGAGTCATCAGGCGGTTTATCGGGCAGGGCAGGCGACTGGTTGGTTTCTTCTTAGCAGTGAGCCGGAGTCACGGTCGTTCCCGCTTTTTGAATATCACTATTCGCTGATCTGTAAGAAAGTAATGAAAGGTGAAAAATTGGATACCGAGCAGCCGACACCCATTACTCAGAAGATTGAAGAGCCGCTGGAACCTGAAGAATTGCACCGACGCATCGCCAAGATGCGTAAAGAACTTGGCCTGTAGTTAATATTAGTTAAAACCCAGAATAGAACCTAAGTTAGATCCTGGGTTGGAAACTGTCCTGAGTATAGAAAAGGCCGCTCGAGAGCGTGACGCCGCATTTGGCAGCAAGCGCCGGCCTGGTTAGCTGTTCAGCTTCTTATACTTTATCCGCGTAGGTTCCGCACCATCACCCAGACGCTTCTTGCGCTCTGCTTCATAGTCAGTGTAATTGCCTTCGTGCCAGACCACCTGACTATCACCTTCGAAGGCGAGGATGTGAGTACAGATACGATCAAGAAACCAGCGATCGTGTGATACCACGATTGCGCAGCCAGGAAACGTCAACAGGCCTTCCTCTAGAGCCCTTAATGTTTCCACATCAAGATCGTTGGTGGGTTCATCCAGTAACAACACATTGCCGCCGCGCTTGAGCAGCTTGGCCATATGTAGTCGGTTACGTTCGCCGCCGGAAAGGTCTTTCACAAATTTTTGTTGATCGCCGCCCTTAAAATTGAAGCGGCTTGCATAGGCGCGGGACTGAACTTCAGTCCTGCCGATTTGTATTACATCCTGACCGTCGGAAATTTCCTGCCATACTGTGTTTTCACCGTTTAGCTCATCACGGCTTTGGTCAACGTAGGCCAGGTTTACAGTTTCACCAAGTTCGATTGAGCCGCTATCGGGTTTCTCATCACCAACCAACATACGCAGGAATGTAGTCTTACCCGCGCCGTTGCCGCCAATAATGCCGACGATGCTGCCCTTGGGAACAGAAAAACTCAGATCATCAATCAGGTTCTTGTCGCCAAAGCCCTTGCACAGGTGATTGACCTCGAGCACCTTGTCACCCAGTCGTTGACCCGGTGGTATATAGAGCTCCTGAGTCTCATTGCGTTTCTGAAAATCTTGGGAGTTAAGTTCTTCGAAGCGGGCGATACGCGCCTTGCTTTTCGATTGCCGCCCCTTGGGGTTGGCGCGAACCCATTCCAGTTCAGATCGGATGGTTTTCTCGTGAGCCGACTGTTGTTTGGCTTCCACTTCCAGACGAGCTTCCTTTGTTTCCAGCCAGGTGCTGTAGTTTCCCTCATAGGGAATGCCATGACCGCGGTCTAATTCGAGAATCCAGCCTGCGGCATTGTCGAGGAAATAACGGTCGTGGGTTATGGCAACCACGGTGCCAGGATAGTCCTGAAGAAAGCGCTCCATCCAGGCAACACTTTCTGCATCCAGATGGTTAGTGGGTTCGTCCAGCAGCAGCATGTCTGGTTTGGACAGCAGTAGACGACAAAGGGCTACTCGCCGCTTCTCACCACCAGATAACTTGGCTACCTCAGCGTCCCAGGGTGGTAATCTCAAGGCATCGGCGGCCCGCTCCAGAATACGCTCTACTTCCCAGCCTTCCACCGCATCGATCTTGGTTTGAAGATCTCCCTGTTTCTCCAATAGCTCGGTCATTTCCTCATCGCTCATAGGCTCGGCGAATCGGTCACTTATGGCATTGAACTCATCCACCAGAGAGATGATGTGTTGTATTCCTTGCTGCACGTTTCCTTTAACGTCCAGCGACTCATCCAACTCTGGCTCCTGGGGCAGATATCCGATATTGATATCAGATTGAGCTCTGGCCTCGCCATTAAATTCCTTATCCACACCAGCCATGATTCTCAGCAGAGTGGACTTGCCTGAGCCGTTAAGGCCGAGGACGCCAATCTTGGCTCCGGGGAAGAAAGACAGTGAGATATCTTTCAGGATTTCTTTTTTCGGCGGAACAACCTTTCCGACTTGATGCATGGTGTAAACAAACTGGGCCATTCTCTATTCCTGGGCTCTTATTCTGCGAGCGCGCTATCTATGAGGGCTCTCTATATGCCCTCTATTTCTGAATTCTTTGTCTCAGAGTATTCAATCGCTGAGTACTCTTTATGTAATCCCATTCTATATGAGCTTCAGGGAGCCCGGGCCTGGGATCAGATTTGAGATGAATCTGTGGGGCTTGTTTTGGAGTTCTACTAGCTATCTCAGCTCCCGCAAACCCCGTCGCTCCGTGAAGGCAGGATTAAATCACGAGCTGCCGAGCTTTGCACTTCTCACCCCTCTTTTCATCCCGTAGCTATAGCCTGATTTTCGGTAAAAATCACCCGGGATCGCTGAGAATATTGATGCCGAATCCGGAGTCATCATGTAGAATAGCGCCTTCGTAAAATCCCCCGTTTTGCATCGGTTTGACGGTTCAGTTTCGTGGGATTACATGCAGACCTTTTAACCCGAATAAAGCCCCGGAGCAGCAGATGTTTAAGACCGATACCAGTCTTTCGGAATACGATCCAGAGATTAGCGCGGCTATCGAAGCGGAAAGAACTCGCCAGGAAGAACACATTGAATTAATAGCCTCAGAAAACCATACCAGTCCACTGGTCATGGAGGCACAGGGTTCTGTTCTTACTAACAAATATGCCGAAGGTTATCCCGGTAAGCGCTATTACGGCGGCTGTGAGCATGTTGATGTTATTGAAGAGCTGGCTATCGCTCGGGTAAAAGAATTGTTTGGTGCAGATTATGCCAATGTGCAGCCCCATTCGGGCTCTCAGGCCAATGCAGCGGTGTATATGGCCCTGATGAAGCCTGGTGAGACAGTGCTTGGCATGAGCTTGGCAGACGGTGGTCACTTGACTCACGGTGCCAGTGTTAGCTTTTCCGGGCGCATCTATAATGCGGTTCAATACGGTCTCAACAACGAGACTGGTGAAATCGATTACGACCAGGTTAATGCCCTGGCGCAGGAACATAAGCCAAAGATGATCATGGCTGGCTTCTCTGCCTATTCCAGAGTGGTAGACTGGCAGAAATTTCGAGATATCGCCGACAGCGTTGGCGCGTACTTTGTCGTAGACATGGCCCACGTTGCCGGATTGATCGCTGCTGGTGTATATCCCAGCCCGGTAAACATAGCCGATGTCACAACTTCAACCACCCACAAGACTCTTAGAGGTCCTCGAGGTGGTGTGATTCTGGCAAGGGCAAATCCTGAGATTGAGAAGAAACTGAATTTTGCCGTGTTTCCTGAGAGTCAGGGCGGCCCCTTGATGCATGTGATTGCAGCCAAGGCTGTTTGCTTCAAGGAAGCAATGAGCGAAGAATTTAAGGTTTATCAGCAGCAGGTTTTAAACAATGCCAGAGTAATGGCTAAGGGTTTTATCGACCGCGGCTACGATGTGGTTTCCAGTGGAACCGATGATCACCTGTTTCTGCTTAGCCTGGTTAAGCAGGACATTACAGGTAAAGACGCTGATGCAGCCCTGGGAAGAGCCAATATAACAGTTAACAAAAATGCGGTTCCCAATGATCCTAAGCCTCCGTTCGTCACCAGCGGATTAAGAATAGGATCGCCAGCAGTTACGACTCGCGGATTCAAGGAAGCGGAATCGGCAGACCTGACATCATGGATGTGCGATATTCTTGATGATATAGATAATGAAAATGTGATCGCAGAAGTGAAGCAGAAAGTTGTTGAGCTTTGCGGAAGATTCCCGGTTTATCAGTAAGCTCTTTTATTGAAGACCGCTTGAAACTAACTTAGTAGAACGAAAGGTTTTATATGCATTGTCCTTTTTGTGGTGCCATCGACACCAAGGTAATTGATTCCAGGCTGGTTACGGAAGGAAATCACGTACGCCGCCGCCGTGAATGTATTACCTGTGAAGAAAGATTCACTACTTATGAATCTGCCGAGTTGGTTATGCCAAGGATTATTAAGGCCGGCGGAATTCGTGAGCCCTTCAATGAAGATAAGCTAATGGCTGGACTCACCAAGGCTTTGGAAAAGAGACCTGTCAGTATTGAAAAGGTTGAAGAAGCCATTACTCGAATCAAAGCGAATATCAGATCCACTGGCGAGAGGGAGATCCAATCCCGTGACGTTGGCGAGCAGGTCATGAAGGAATTGCGCGACCTGGACGAGGTGGCCTTCGTTCGCTTCGCGTCAGTCTATCGCAGTTTCAAAGATCTCGAAGAATTCCGAGCTGAAATTGACCGTCTCTCTAAAGACAATTCCAAATAAGTTAAGCTTCAGCTTTTCCTGATTTTAAAGCGCCTGTTTTTAAGGTGGCTATTTTAAAGCGCTTACATTTAAAAAGGTCATGCGCTGGCTAAAGCCGGTCGTTTCATAGACGATCGGCTTATTCATAAACGATCGGCCTAGTCTAAACATGAAATCTCTTCCTAACAACGAACTTGGGGCTGACCAGCGCGACTGGCCAGCCTATATGCAACAAGCCCTGGATCTGGCTGCATCTGTAATTAGTGCTGTACCTAATCCGCGGGTAGGTTGTGTTTTGTTTGCAGAAAACAAAGTTGTTGGAGAAGGTTGGCATAAGGCTGCTGGGCAGGATCACGCAGAAGTGATGGCTCTAAAGCAGGCGGGTGATAAGGCAAAGTCGAGTACGGCATTTGTTAGCCTTGAGCCTTGCGCTCATACCGGTCGCACTGGGCCTTGCTGCGACGCGCTTATTGAAGCAGGCATTTCGACAGTAGTTATTGCCAGCGTAGATCCTAATTCCAAAGTGGCGGGTAAGGGCATAGAGCGAATGGAAGCTTCCGGTATCGAAGTTTTTCAGCTTACGGACTTCGATCAGTTAGCAAAAAAAATAAACCCCGGATACTTCAAGCGAATTGCAAAGGGGCTGCCATATGTCCGTTGTAAAATGGCAATGAGTCTTGATGGCCGAACTGCTCTTGCCAACGGCGAAAGTAAATGGATTACTTCGGCTGAAGCGCGCAGCGATGTGCAGAAACTTCGAGCAGCTAGCAGTGCTGTCGTAACAGGCATAGGTACTGTTCTCGAAGACGACCCATCGATGGCAGTAAGAAAGGGCGAACTCGGATTTAGTGAGGAAGAGCTTGAAAGAAATTCAGCGGCGCTGTCTGTGCAGCCCCTCCGAGTGATTGTGGATTCTCGTCTGCGTACACCTGACGCCGCCAGAATATTTGAAGCGGAAGGAAACGTAATTGTATTTGCTCAGGACCAAGACGGTTCCGAAAAAAACCTTGCAGAGAATGTGGAAATAGTAAAAACAGGTAAGGGCCAGCAAGGGCTTGATCTTAGATTTGTGCTAGAATGTCTGGCTTCCGATTATTCCTGCTCCGAAGTGCTGGTGGAAGCCGGTTCAGAATTAAGTGGCTCGTTTATACGCGAAGGTTTGGTGGATGAACTTGTTATCTACATTGCTCCCAAAATTTTAGGAAGTGATGCTAAAGGATTGCTGGATATATCAGGTCTTGAATCTCTGTCGGAAAGTTTGAATTTTGAAATTCTTGATGTCGAAGCAATAGGATCAGATATTAGGGTGAGGGCAATACCCCGCAATTAGCAGCTTTATAAGCAAGGCCTAGCTCAGAAAAATTTTGGCAATAACTGATTTGCAAACAAGACGAAGCACAAAATATGTTTACCGGTATTATCGAAGCCACTGGAAAAATTAAGAGCCTGCAACAGATTAAGTCTGAATGGCGGTTATGTGTAGATGTTGGAAAGCTCGTACTCGACGACGTTAAACTCGGAGACAGTATTGCGGTAAACGGTTGCTGTTTAACCGTAGTTGAAATGGACTCGAATAGTTTCAGTGCAGACGTTTCCAACGAGACAATGGATTGCACAACCCTGGGTTCACTTAAGCCGAGTAGCCGGGTAAACCTGGAGAAGGCGATGTTGGCCAATAGCAGATTTGGCGGACACATTGTAAGTGGTCACGTTGACGGTGTTGGAGAATTGCAAAGTTCCGAGGCCGACGGTAGAAGCCAGCGATTAACTTTTCAAGTTCCTAAGGAGCTTTGTAAATATATCGCGGCGAAAGGATCGATCTGTATTGACGGTACCAGTCTGACGGTAAATGAGGTAGATGGCCTCACTTTTAGCATTAACGTCATTCCTCACACTCAGGAAGAGACAGTTATTGGCGATTACCTCAGCGCTCAGAAAGTTAATCTTGAGGTAGACCTGGTGGCAAGGTATCTGGAAAGGCTTATGTCTGGAACTGAAGAAACAGGAATTGCCACAGCATTGGATGAATCATTTCTTGCTGAACATGGTTTTAAAGACTAAAGCTGGAAAGAGATCAATCTACAAATAAATCTATTAGTACTAAGTAAAGCTAAAAGTAATAGTCGGAAAAGAAAATGAAACTGAATTCAATTGAAGAAATCATCGATGATATTCGCCAGGGAAAAATGGTGATATTAATGGATGATGAAGATAGAGAGAACGAAGGCGATATTATTATCGCGGCTGAGCGAGTTCAAACTGAAGACATTAACTTCATGGCGACTAATGCGCGGGGTCTTATCTGCCTGACCCTCACAAGAGAGCGATGTGAGCATCTCAAATTGCCTCTAATGGTTAATGAGAATAATACACCTTATAACACCAACTTTACGGTTTCTATTGAAGCGGCGAGCGGAGTAACCACGGGTATTTCTGCAGGCGACCGTGCGCGGACTATTCAAGTGGCTGTAGGGAGGGAAAGCCTCGCGGAAGATATTGTTCAGCCCGGTCACATATTTCCGATCATGGCTCAGCCGGGTGGCGTACTACGCCGAGCAGGGCATACGGAGGCTGGTTGCGATCTCGCCAGATTAGCTGGCTACCAGGCATCAGCAGCTATTGTTGAGATCATGAATGAAGATGGTTCCATGGCACGACGTCCGGATCTGGAAAAATTTGCCGAGAAACATCAATTGAAAATCGGCACCATTGTCGACTTGATTCATTATCGAATTGCCAACGAACAAACAGTCGAGAGAGTCTCCAGTAATACCATGGAAACTGAGTACGGTGAATTTGATGTTCATTCCTACAAGGATTCTATCAGCGGTTCTCTTCATCTAGCCTTCACCAAGGGAGAGATATCCAGCGACAAAGACCTATTGGTGAGAGTCCATATCCCTAATACATTGCGCGATGTCTGTGAAGTCCATAATGCAGAGCGTACCAGTTGGTCTTTCTCTGGAGCACTGAAAAAGATTAGTGAAGAGGGCGCGGGTGTTGCTGTGTTATTATCTGGCAACGATTATGGTAAGGGTGTCGAACAGAATCTTGCTTCAGCTCTGGCCTCGGCTAGTGGGTTGAGTCAGTCCAATCGTCCAGGTAATGATCTGACTATTGGAACCGGATCTCAGATATTAAGAGATCTCGGCGTGGGTAAAATGCGTTTGCTAAGTTACCCGGCAAATTTTAACGCAGTTTCTGGTTTCGACCTTGAAGTTGTCGACTTTGTGCAGTTTGACAATAGTCAGGGCGAATAACGTTGCCGGATGTAAGCTACTTAGTTGGATGTCGGACATTGGTTTTCAAAAGCAGCTAAGAAAAACACTGCTATTAGATTGAAGTTTTTGAAAACAGATAAGCAAAATACAGGTATCAAGAAATGAGCAATATTAGAACCATAGAAGGCAGCTTCACCAATGCATCTGCCAGATACACTATCGCAGTTGGTCGATTCAACAGCTTTATAGTTGATCGCTTATTGGACGGAGCATTGGATGTGCTGCGTCGCCATGGAGTGATGGATAAGGATATTACGGTAGTAAAGGTGCCAGGTGCATTTGAACTTCCTCTGGTAGTTAAGAAGCTGGTAGCCGATGAGGATTGTGATGCAGTCATAGCGCTGGGCGCGGTTATTCGTGGTGGCACGCCGCATTTCGAGTATGTTGCTGGAGAATGTGTGAAAGGCTTGAGCCAGGTTAGCCTGGATAGCGGTAAGCCAGTGGCCTTCGGTGTATTGACGGTTGATACTATTGAACAAGCCATCGAGCGTGCTGGAACTAAAGCCGGAAATAAGGGTGCCGAGGCAGCAATTACCGCCGTGGAAATGGTGAGTTTGTTGCGTCAACTGGAGAGCTAAGTGAGTCCGGCAAAGAAAAGTACTGCATCGAAATCCCCGGATTCAGACTCTCCTTCGTCAAAGAAAGAGAGCAGCAAAAAAAAATCCCCCAATATAAATAAAGAACTAAAAGAAGCGCCAAAAAAGGCAGCAAAAAAGTCGCCAAAGAAGCCACCCAAAAAAGTCCCTCTGTCTCAGCGACGATTGGCTCGAAAATTGGTTTTGCAGGCACTCTACCAATGGCAACTTGCGGAAGCTGACCCCAAGGAAATTGAATCTCAATTTCGTGAAGAAACCACAGACAAAGTGGATTGGGCTTATTTCAAGGAAGTTTTCTACGCAATCCCCAAGCAAATTGATCCGTTGGAGGCGCACTTTCAGCCTCTGCTGGACAGAGACATCAACTCCCTGGATCCAATCGAAAGAGCATTGCTCTATCTTGGGACTTACGAGCTGGCCCATCGCGTCGACGTGCCTTACCGGGTGGTAATCAATGAATGCGTAGAATTGGCGAAAGTTTTTGGTGCCACCGAGAGTCACAAATACATAAACGGTATTTTGGATAAGTTGGCAACAGTGTTACGGGAAGCAGAAACTAGCGCATACCGTAAGAAGCCTCAAAGAAAATAGAAAGAAAAATAGAAAGAAAAATAGAAAGAAAAATAGATAACAAATAGGCTGAGCCTGAAAGGCAGCCTGAGAACACGTCAGCCAGAAAAATCTAAGCAAAAACTCCTAATAGAAATCCGGGTCACGAGACAGCCAGATGTCAGCTTCAGAATTCGAGATAATTCAGCGTTACTTTGCCGAATCCGGGCTCGATTTTTCAAGACAGGGGGTGGAGCTTGGAATTGGCGATGATGCAGCACTGCTTACGCTTCACCAAGATTCAAACTTGGCGATCTCCATGGACGTTCTAGTTGAAAACGTCCATTTCCCGGAGGGAGCTGATCCCGCTCTAATTGCTAATCGCGCCCTGGCTGTAAATCTTAGTGATCTCGCCGCAATGGCGGCACAGCCATTATGCTTTACCCTGGGATTGGTTTTAGCCGAACGCGATGAAAAGTGGCTTGAGCATTTTAGTAAGGGCTTGTTGGCACTGGCCAAGAAATTTAACTGTCCTCTTGTTGGGGGAGATACTACGAAGTGTTCACCCGAATCAGCTAATACCAGTATCAGTATTCAAGTTCATGGGATTTGTAGCAAGAACAAAGCTAGCCTGCGAAGTGGTGCGAATCCAGGCGATAAGATATATGTGAGTGGCAAACTGGGAGATGGAGCGATAGCTTTGCTTTCTCTTGATTTACAGTCCCATCTCCCAGACTCGTTTCAATTGCAGAATTCGGAATTGCCTGAGTCTTGCAAGCAGTATTTCTCAGATGCCTATTACCGGCCTCAGCCCAGAATTGCTCTGGCCTTGGCTATCCGAGAATTGATTACTAGCAGTATTGATATTTCCGATGGCTTGCTAGGGGATTTGGGGCATATCACAAGTGCCAGTAATTGCGGTGCCAAACTGATCTTGGCGGAACTGCCCGTTTCGGAATCCGCCAGATGCTGTGTCAGCGAAGATAATCAAGTTAAGGCTGCTCTGTTCGGAGGCGATGATTACGAACTCTGTTTCACGGTTCCGCCTGTTCATTGCGCTGAAGTGGAGAAAATTGCTTCTGGACTAGGTGAGGAATTAAGCTGTATCGGTGAAATTGTAGGCGGAAATCAGATAAGCTGCTTTGATCACTCAGGCTCGGAACGCGTTTTTGAAAATCATTCTTACCAGCATTTCTAGAATGGTAGAGACTGCTTGCTGGGGTTTTGATGGGCTTTTTCTAGCCTTTCATTAAGCTCATATTGAAGTACAGGAATATAAATAGATGGTGAACAAGGTAAAATCGATCTGGCGAAATCCGGTCCATATAGTGGCCTTTGGTTTCGGCAGCGGCACAGCTCCCAAGGCTCCTGGCACTGCTGGGACACTGTTGGCTATGGTGATTTATTTATTGCTGCCACCTATCCCGCCAATGATATATGGCTTATTGCTGATATTTTTCTTTGTTATTGGTATCTGGATTTGCGGTAAAACCGCTGAAGATCTGGGAGTTCATGACCACGGCGGCATCGTTTGGGACGAGTTCGTCGGCTATTGGCTCACCATGTTTATGGCTCCTCAGGGTTGGGTCTGGGCGCTGATTGGCTTTGGCTTGTTCAGGCTGCTGGATATTGTTAAACCCTGGCCAATTAGTTGGGCAGATAAACAGCTCAAGGGCGGCACAGGAATCATGCTAGATGATGTTTTAGCAGGTATAATGGCCGCCCTGTGCATTCAGGCCATCGTTATATTGATGCCTTGATGGGCTTTTTATGGATAGATACGCACTTAAGACCAGAGTTAAGACCAGAGTTAAGACCACAGTTAAGACCACAGTTAGAACCATGGTTTTGTAGATAGATTTTGCAGTTAAATGTAGGGGAATTTCCTTGTCAGTAACATTTGTGGCTTCAGCATCGCTTCCGACTCAATGGGGCCATTTCACCATCTATGGTTTCGAAGATAAGAGCAATGGCAAGGAACACGTGGCTCTCGCTCTTGGTGAAATTGATCAGGAAGAGCCTCTCCTATGCCGTATCCATTCAGAGTGCCTTACAGGAGATTGCCTGTTCAGTCTGCGCTGCGATTGCGGGCCACAATTACAGACCGCAATGCAAGCAATAGGCAAGGAAGGTAGAGGCTTGATTCTTTATCTTCGTCAGGAAGGTCGTGGAATTGGCTTGCTCAATAAAATTAAGGCTTATTCTTTGCAAGACTCAGGCGCCGACACCGTAGAAGCCAATGTTCAATTGGGGTTCGAGCCGGACAGCCGAGAGTATCAAATCTGTAAACCAATGCTGGACTACTTTCATATTAAAAGCGTTAGGATTATGACTAATAATCCAAGCAAGGTTGATGCTTTGAAAGATATGGGAATTGATGTGGCAGAGATTGTTCCTATCCATACCGAGGCTAATCCTCACAACGAAAGTTATCTTTCGGTGAAAGTAAACAAAATGGGCCATATCAAATAGCCGGCCATTCTTTTCATAAGTGGAGTGGAGCTTGTCCAATCGTAAGAAAATAATCGTTGATCTGTTGCGACACGGTGAGCCAGAAGGTGGAGACATTCTTCGTGGCCGAGTTGATCCCATTCTTACCAATCTCGGTTGGGAGCAAATGCAACAAGCTGCCGCGCTCACAAGTAAGCAGGCAATTTCCCCCCTAACACCTAAGTGGACCCACGTCGTTTCATCGCCTTTGCAACGCTGCAAGCATTTTGCGGAGCTAGTCTCAGACCGTTTTGGATATGAACTAAATGAGTCTGAGAACTGGCTGGAAATAGATTATGGTGATTGGGATGGGTTACCCATAGAGCAGTGGCGAGAATTGGCAGCGGATCAGTTCAGAGAATTTCGCAAAGATATGTCGAAACTAGCTCCACCTGGTGGTGAGGACTTTATCAGTTTCAAGGATCGAATCCTTGCGGCCTGGAAAGATTTGGCAGAGCTGGATAATGATAGTCACGTCTTGGTGGTAACCCACGGTGGCGTAATGCGTGTGGTGCTGCCATCGGTTCTCGGCATGCCGCTAAACAGAAGCTTTCCTCTGCATATTCCCTTCGCTTGCTTGAGCAGGATACGTCTGGACGTTGTGGAGGAGGGCAATGACAAAAAAGTTTCGGCGAGCCTGCTATTTCACAATGGTGCGGAATACGTGACTGGCTGATTTCTTTCTCACTCACTATTTCTAAAACGTAATTCTCAGCAAACTAAAAACCTGCAAGCCAAGATCATCGATTGCTCAACGAGCAGAATCGATCTGCTCACAGAGCATTTCAGCTCCCTGCAAGGCCCGAAGAGTGGGGCGCATTACCAGATCAGGCGGAACAAAAAACAAACTCTCCTGGGCAACCGCTGTTAGTCCATTCCATTCTTTCCAGTCGTCCAGCCAGGCAGGCCGCTGATCGTCCGCTCCACTGGCAACTATGATCTCAGGATTACGATTCAGAACGGCTTCTTCGCTCACCTTTGGTGCTTTTTGTTGAATGTCAGCAAAAATATTTCTACCACCGCAAAGCTCAATGATGTCATTGATAAGCTCGTCACCACCGACGCTTATTAGCGGGGCATTCCATATTTGATAAAAAGTACTAAGAATGGGCCTACTTCCATATACTGATTGTAATGATTGGTATTGATTGCGAAAATCATTTGCTACATCTTGGGCTTTGTTGTCCTCTGCAGTAAGCCTTCCGAGTTTCTCGATCAGCGAAGGGATATCTTCGAGCGCCTGGGTTTCTGCCATGAAAACCGTGTAACCCATTTCTTTCAGTCTCGCCACTGAGCCTCTGGGGTTGCCAGTTACCCAGGCTAAGATCAGATCAGGGTCAATTTCAATAATGCGCTCCATATCCAAGCGGTCATGACGCCCTATTATTGGAATGGTCAAGGCAGCAGGGGGGAAGTCGCTGAATTCGACGACTCCTTCAATGCGATTTCCTGCATCAATGCTGAACAGTAATTCGGTGAGAGCAGGGGCCAGACTTATGATTCTTGTGGCTGGCTCGGAAAGGGTTACTACTGTGTCTTCGTCATCCACAACGCTTATGTTTTGGGCGCTGGCATGTACGGAGACGAGAAAAAACATAAAGACAAACAGGAGTCTGGGGGAAAGCTTGTGTAATCCTATTGTCCCAATAGTACTCATTAGTAGTCGATGCCTTTCTGAACTTTCACGCCTTCGTAAAATGCATGTTTACTGTCTCCCAGTTCAGTGACAGTGTCAGCAATCTCGATTAATTCCTTGGCAGCATTTCGTCCGGTTACCACAACGTGTTGCATTGGGGGTCTATTTTCCAGAGCGGCGAGCACCATTTCCTTGTCTAGATATCCGTAGGTGAGCATGTAGGTAAGCTCATCGAGAATGACAACCTTTGTTTCTTCGTCGCTTAGTAATCTTGCCGCTTCTTTCCAGGTGCGCTCTGCTGCAGCAATGTCTTTCTCGCGATCCTGTGTCTCCCAGGTGAATCCGGTATTCATTACATGAAACTCAACAAGGGGATTGTCCTGAAACAATATCTGCTCACCACATTCCCACTGTCCCTTTATAAATTGAATCACTCCGCAACGAAGACCATGACCCACACTGCGAGCTAGCATGCCGAAGGCAGATGAACTCTTGCCTTTCCCATTGCCGGTCAGAACGACAAGAAGACCCTTATCGATAGTGGCTTCAGCTATCTTGCCATCGATATGTTCTTTCTTCCGCTGCATCGCTTTCTTATGGCGTTGATTGCGTTCTTCTTCCTTGGACATTCTCTTGGGCACCTTTTTGAAAAACAGTTCCATTGCTTACTTGGCTTGATGGGCGATTTGAAATCTCCCTGTCTCTTTATTGCGAAGCATTGTGGGGAGTTATGTATCTCCTGGTTCCACATGAATTGACAAAAAAGAGCGAGGAAAACAGTTTATACCGCTTCAGATTGAATCTTACAGTCTTTTAATTTTTTCTTAATTGCACTGGCAATACTGTCATGGTCCAGTTCTATCGCCGCCAGCATTTCCGGAACTTTGCCATGCTCGAGGAAGGAGTCTGGTAAACCAAGATTCAGAACGGGTATTTGATAATTGGCTTTTAGCAGGTATTCATTTACGGCCGAACCTGCGCCACCCTGAATTGTATTTTCTTCGATGGTAACTAACAATTCATGACTGGCAGCCATGTCGCCGATTGTGGCTTCATCGATGGGCTTAACAAATCGCATATCAATTACTGTGGCATTGAGCGCGTTAGCTGCTTCCAGCGCAGGGGCAACCATGCTGCCGAAGGCGAGAATGGCTACAGATTTGCCGCGGCGTCTTTCGACTCCTTTGCCGATTTCTACGGGGTCTAGCGAGTTATTCACTTCGACGCCAGTTCCTTTTCCTCTCGGATAACGCACCGCGCTGGGGCCTATATGATGATAGGCGGTATTCAATAGCAGGTGAGTTTCGTTTTCATCGCTGGGAGCCATCACCAGCATGTTCGGGATACAGCGCAGAAAACTCAAATCGAAACTTCCAGCATGTGTGGGACCATCTTCGCCTACCAGACCTGCTCGATCGATGGCGAAAAGAACGTTAAGATTCTGCAGTGCTACGTCATGTATCAGCTGATCATAGGCGCGTTGAAGAAAGGTCGAGTAGATTGCGACTACGGGCTTCATCCCTTCACAGGCGAGACCGGCAGCATAAGTGACGGAATGTTGTTCCGCTATGGCAACATCATGGAAGCGCTCTGGAAATTGCTCGGCGAAACCGTTCATGCCGGAACCTTCTCCCATAGCCGGTGTAATACCGACAATATCTTTGTCAATTTCAGCGACTTTGCAGATCCAGTTTCCAAAAACCTGCGAATAGGTGGGCGAAGGTTTGCGAATAGCCTGAGTACTCTCTTTGACAGGCTGATCGGTCTGCGTTCTTTGTTCCGATTCCGGCTCCAATTCTGTTTTCGCTTCAACCGGTAGGTCAATCTTACTCATGGCGTGCATGCCGAAAGGATCGTTCTCAGATTCGGTATACCCTTTGCCCTTTTGCGTAACGATGTGAAGCAATTTGGGTCCGCGCAAAGTTTTTATATTACTCAGGATTTCTACCAGTCTACTGGTGTCATGACCATCAATGAGGCCGATGTAGTTAAACCCAATCTCTTCGAAAAGAGTGCCAGGTGACACCATTCCCTTCATATATTCTTCGGCGCGATGTGCCGCTTTCAAAGCAGGTGGAATTTTTGACAGTACGCGCTTGCTTCCGCTTCGAATGAAATTATAAGGCTTGCTGGCCCACATTCTTGCGAAGTAACTGGAGAGCCCTCCTACATTCTTGGAGATGGACATATTGTTATCGTTGAGGATCACCAGAATATTGTCATCCAGATGTCCCGCGTGATTTAGAGCTTCGAATGCCATCCCGGCTGTCATGGCTCCATCGCCAATGACCGCTATATTGTGCCGGTCTTCACCTTTCATTCGAGAGGCACTCATCATTCCTAAGACAGCAGAGATTGATGTGCTTGAATGGCCAACACCAAATGCATCGTATGCACTTTCACTTCGGCTTGGGAATGGCGTTAGACCGCCGGGTTGACGCATAGTCAGCATCTGATCTCGTCGACCCGTTAGTATTTTATGAGGATAGGTTTGATGTCCTACATCCCAGACAAGACGATCATCGGGCGTATTGAAAACATAGTGCAGGGCGATAGTGAGCTCGACTACACCTAGCCCAGCGCCAAAATGACCACCGGTCTGACCCACAGAGTAGAGCAGGAAATGACGCAGCTCATCCGCAAGTTGGGGAAGCTGACCAATTTCCAGTTCTTTCAGCTCAGAGGGATCATTAACCTGATCCAGCAAGGGAGTCTCCGGCCTGCTTAAGGGTATTTCGTCTAACATTCTTTCTTAAAGCTCCAGTGTTTCTTTTCTACGTTATTCATTATTCGTGGCAAAATGTTTGGGGAAGCGAAGGCAGCTATCACCCAACATTAAAGGCCAATCAATGGATTCTCTCTATTACATAGACAGCCAATTCGCGCAAATAGTCCGCATCTTCGGAAAATTCACGCAACGAGGACACCGCCGAATCTGAGAGCTCTTGCGCTTTTTGATTCGCACCTTCCAATCCCAATAGCGATACGTAAGTGGGCTTATTTTGCTCGCTGTCTGAACCCTGTGGTTTGCCCAGGGTCTCGGTGTCACCGGTTACATCGAGAATGTCATCATGAACTTGAAAGGCTAGCCCCAAATTGCTGGCATAGTTGTCCAGCGCTGCAAGCTGATCCTCGCTGATATCGGGATGGCTCAAGCCACCCATCACAACAGCGCTACGAATAAGCGCTCCGGTTTTCAGATTATGCATCTGCTGCATTTGTTCCAGCGTGAGGCTGACGCCTACCGCTTCGAAATCCAATATCTGACCGCCAACCATTCCACAGGCACCAGATGCTTCGCTTAGCAGCTTCACCATCTGTAGTTGCCCTTCTGCTGTAATGCCTTGCTGAGAGCTAAGTATATTAAACGCCAATGCCTGCAGTGCGTCGCCTACTAGAATGGCAGTGGCCTCATCGTATTTTTTGTGAACTGTAGGCCGGCCACGTCGCAGGTCATCATCGTCCATGGCAGGCAAGTCGTCATGCACCAGTGAGTAGGCATGGATAAGCTCAACCGCCGCAGCTGCTCCATCCGCTGCATTCAGCGTTCCTCCCACAGCGACAGCGCCAGCATAAGCCAATACCGGTCGAATTCTTTTACCACCACCGAGGCAGGAGTATTCCATCGCTTCCTTAAGATTCTTGCCTGGAATATTTTTTTGCAGGTGCGAGCTCAGTTTGCCATTAACCCGTTGTTGGCAATCTTGAAGGAAAGATTGCAGCGCTGTTGGTTGCTGAGAGTTCATTTAATTCTGCTCTAGCCGTCTTCTTCAGCATCGAGGTCTTCAGTATCGCCATTGTCGCTGGTCAGCATCTTTACCTTCTGTTCGGCATTTTTCAACGCTGTTTGGCAGTCGCGAGTCAGCTTGATACCTTCCTCGAAGGCTTTTAGCGAATCTTCAAGGCTTAGCTCACCTTCTTCCATAGCGCTTACCAATTCCTCCAGGCTTTCAAGGGCCTGTTCGAAATCGAATGAATCTTGTTTCTTCTTGCTCATAGTCTTCCTGCCAATCAAATTAGCCAGCAAACCCCAGCTAAAAAAGGGGAGGGAGCTTCGAGGGCCACTGGGAATTGCAGATTATACGCCAAGCACCTGCTTTTTCACGTTTTATAGCCTTGTTAGAGCCTCATCTGCTTCGATTATTTGTCAAATAGGGGTAATATTCTTGAGCATGCACACAGCTCTTGGGGCTGGGAGATAGTTTGCTCACAGCTACTGTTGTTAGTCCGTAGGCTAGCAGGGTGGTGTTCCCAGCGAATAAGAAGAAAAAAACCAGGTACATTTGGTCATAGCAATGGGTAAGAACAGGCATTCATCGTCGATTTTCTCGGCACCCATCTGTCCGCGGGCGCGTTGGCTTGCCTCATTTTTACTGATTATTCTTCCTATTTTGAGTTTTGCTCAGCCGCCGTCTCGGGGGCCCGGAATAACTCCAGTTAAATCTCTAGGCGCAGTTCAATATGTTGAAGTGAACGCGCCGAGTGAATCGAGCCCTGCCAAGCAGCTTATAGTTTTCGTTCACGGCACGCCGGGTTCTCTCTCCACCTTCAATCGCTATCTTAATGATCCTGTTATGCGGGAAAACTTCCACATGATTTCGGTTACCCGCCCCGGCTGGATTAATGATGAGGATGAAAAGGTTCCTTCATTGACGGAGCAGGCCGCAGCGTTAGAACCTTTTTTGAGGATGGATAAATCTGGCAAGGGGGCAATTCTCTTTGCTCACTCCTATGGCGGACCGGTAATAGCCCGAACGGCTATGGATTATTCTGAACTGATTTCGGGCTTGGTCTTCGTTGCAACCACAGGAGATCCTGCGCTTAGTGGTCCGCGCTGGTATAACCGCTTTGCTGTAATCTTGCCTCGCTTTATTCTCGGTGCCAGTCTGAAGGGTGCCAATGCGGAGATCATGCCGCTAAGACCACAGCTCGAAGAAATGCGTCCCCGCTGGAAAGATCTGACAATGCCGGTACTAATCGTACAGGGAGATGAGGATCGTCTGGTAAATCCTGATAACGCTTTGTTTATGGAGAAGATGCTTGTTAACTCGGAAGTCACCTATCTACATCGAGTGGGCCTTGGCCATTTTGTATTGTGGGAGGAGGCTGACCTGATTAGGGATACTTTACTCAGCAAGTTTCAGGGAAGAGACTACAAGATCGAAGAATTATTAACCGACTGATTAACTCAGGAATAGATTGACCAACTGAGAGTGGGCTATTACTCTAGGCTTCCCGTAGGCTAAGCACTTTGGCGCTAATTACGTTTCTCATTATTACTTTCATAAGACAGCCGGCCTGAGTATGGCGGCGACAGGAATTTCATGCAGGATCTGAGTCAAGAACAAGAAGCACAATCTCGCCCAACTTACCTTCCTCAGGATTGGCGAATTTTATATGGCCTGATCCTCACTATCGTTTGGTTCATCTTTCTGGCTATTTATATCTCTAAAAATGTAGGTATAAGCAATTTCATGGATCTGTCTATTGAAGAGATGGGTACTTTTCTCGAGGGTGCTTTTGCCTTTCTTGCGTTCCTCTGGTTAGTGATAGGTTTATTTATTCAGCAGTCCGTGTTGGCACAAAACAATGAAGAGCTGCGGCTTAACAATCTTCATTCACATAAGCAGACTCAGGCGATCGCAGCGACAGAGTTGAATGCCAGGCAGGAAACCTTCTTCAAGATTGCCGAAAGTACCAGGCGCCAATTGGGAGCCATAGCAGGTATGTTGTTTATTTCCAGCCAGGGAACAGTCGGCAATGGTTCTTTTTCCGAGGAGGAAGTAGCTGAAGTGTGGAATCAGATGGCCGGCGGAGATCTTGAGGTATTTTCTCGATTGTTTCTCACCATGCCGCCTTCGGAGAACAATTTTGAAGATCTATTTTATGGAACTGAGATCCGCAAGCGTCACTCAGAAAGTTTTCTAGTGGGCTTTGACAGATTGGTCGCTCTCTCAAAGGACTGTGATTCAGACAATATAATTCTAGACTCTATTCTGTTTTCTGCTCACGGAATGCTTAGTAGCCGTATGCGAGAACTTCACCCGGAAATTAAGTTTGAAACTCTTCAGGGTACTGATTCCGCTATTTACCTGGAGAAAATTGTTAGTGCTCAGTCGAAATCCGCTTAATCAAAAACTAATCTAATTAATCGTAATACTTTGGGGGAATAAAATGGAATTAGTAGCAACAGTAATCGTACTCGCTCTTATCGAATATCAGGTGTTTGGAATGTTGGTAGGTAGAGCCAGAGGAAAATATGACGTTAAGGCGCCAGCAGTTAGCGGCAATGAAGTCTTTGAACGTTATTATCGTGTTCAACAGAATACTGCAGAGCAGTTGATCGTATTTCTTCCCGCCATCACTATTTATGGCTTCTATGGCAATTCCAATATTGCCGCCGGAGCGGGTCTGGTTTTCATCATCGGAAGAGCCCTTTACTGCCGCAGCTATATTTCTGACCCGGCATCCCGTGGCCCAGGATTCCTTATCGGCTTCGTAGCCACCGCCTTCTTGCTTCTAGGCGGGCTCTTTGTTGCCGCTAGAAACTTAATGTAAGAAAACCACTCTAAGAAAAGGCAGGAGCTATCTCTGCAGAGAGTCTCTTAGCGCCGCTTCAACTTGTGATAGCTGTGGCGCTGGAGTATTCTCCGATGAATCAGAGAGGACGCTATGGCAGTTACAGATACCCCGATTGACAGTGAAGAAAGCTTTGCCAGATCAGCTGGTAAGCAGCTGGCTATCTATGCGCTCTATGCTCTAGTTCTATTGGCATCACTTATCTATGTTTTCTCCCTTGTCGCCGGGAGAACAGGTAGTGGAACGAGTGGTGGCGCCGTCGATGTAGCCAACAACAGCGTTACCACCACCTTGAGGCAAGAACCTCCCCAGCTCGACGCAGGCAGATCCACCGATGCCTCAAGCTTTGTGGTTCTTGCTCATGTCATGGAAGGCCTGTTGGCTTACGATGACAATATGCAGCTCATTCCAGGTATGGCCGAGCGTTGGGAAGTCCGAGAGGATGGAGCGACTTTCTGGATCAGGGACGAAGCGCTTTGGAGCAATGGTGACTCGGTTACTGCCCATGATTTTGAATTTGCCTGGAAGCGCGTCGTCGATCCTGACACCGCTTCGGAATATGCTTTCATTCTCTATCCTATTTTAAATGCTGAAGCGATAACTCAGGGTGAACTGCCTAAGGAAATGCTCGGTGTTCAGGCCGTAGACGATCAAACACTGGAAGTTCAGTTCGCTCAACCTACCCCTTATTTTGACAAGCTCGTTGCCTTTAATACCTATCTTCCTCTTCAGCAGGAATTTTACGAAAGCACCGACGGCCGCTATGGCGCCGATGCCGAATACATGATCTATAACGGACCTTATGTGGTTGAGGAGTGGATTCATGGGGCCAGCATGTTGTGGCGTAAGAATCCGACCTATTGGGGAGACCACAAAGGATTTCTCGACGAGATTAATGCCGCCTATATAACTACCGATATAAACGCAAAATTGAATCTGTTTAAAGACGGTCAGATTGCAGAAACTCAGCTATTAGCGCCAATGTTGCCGGAAGCCATGGAGAAGCGTTGGCAGATCGACCGTGTCATGGATGGCACTGTGTTTTTTCTGGAATTTAATCATCGCGAAGGACGAATCACCGATAACTGGCATTTTCGCCGTGCCATGCAATTGGCGCAGAGTTCGGATGAACTGGTTTACAAGGTGTTGAAAGAAGCCGCATATCTGCCGGCGGTGAGTCTGTTCCCGGTATGGATTCAAGGGCTCAATGATATCTTTCGCACGGAGTATCCGCCGATAGAGCACAAGTTGAATGTGCAATTGGCACGTGAGCACCTGGAAATGGCCAGGCAAGAACTCGGGCTGGAGGAATTTCCGCCAATCGTGTTTCTGACAGGAGATACACCCATCTCCATACTCTCATCAGAATACTATCAGGAACTCTATAAACAGAATCTTGGTTTAGAGATTCGAATCGATGTTCAAAATTTCAAACAGCGTCTGGCGAAAATGACTTCAGGCGAGTTTGATGTTGTCGTCGCGGGCTGGGGACCGGATTACGATGATCCGCTAACCTTTGGTGATTTTTTTGCTTCATGGAATCTTAATAATCGAGGTCGATATAACAGCCCTGAGATGGATGCTCAGGTGCGTATCGCTCAGGCTGAGTTGGACCCAAAAAAGCGACTGGATGCGTTTGGAGAAATTCAGCGCATCGTCTATGAAGATGTGACCCTGATTCCTATGTACGAGCGAGGCTGGGCCTTTGTCGTTGACCCTCGACTAAAAGGGTTTAAGAGGCGATCGGTTGGTCCTGAAGTTGATTTTAATTTCGCATATATCGAGGAAGTTGAAGATTAACTCTCATAATGAACGGATTAAAAGAGCCTGCTTAAGGGCCTGGTGACGCGCAGTAATATGTGGATATTTATTCTTAAACGCCTTGTTCAAGGCATTTTTACTGTCTGGTTTATTGCAACCGCCACTTTTTTTGCCATGCATAACGTGCCAGGTGACCCTCTTCTAAATGATCGTGCTACCACTGAAGCAATTCGAGCCAATCTTCAAGCAAAATATGGTTTGGATAAGCCGGTAACGACTCAGTATGTAATATATCTTGGTAATTTGGTGCGAGGAGATCTCGGCATTTCCTTTACCCAGGAAAACCGAGAAGTAAACGACATCATAAGGGATCATTTTCCGGTGTCGGCCATTCTAGGTATTCTGGCGGTGATCTTTGCCGCTGCAGGTGGTGTACTTTGGGGTGCGCTGACGGCAATCTATCGAAATCGCTGGCCTGACTATGTGATCATGTTTCTGGTAATACTAGGGATATCGGTTCCCAGTTTCGTTGTTGCTGCAATTTCTCAGTTGTTACTGGTAAACGTAAACGACCTATTTGGGACTACGGTACTGCCAGTAGCTGGCTGGGGCACGGTACTTCATATGTTGGTTCCTGCCATGGTTCTCGGTCTCGGCACCATGGCCTATCTAACCCGATTGATGCGATCCTCCATGCTGGAGATCGTTAGTTCGGATTTTGTTCGAACCGCAAAAGCCAAGGGTGTGCCACCGGCTCGAATCTTTGCCAAGCACCAACTGCGCAACGCTATTTTACCCGTAATCACAGTATTGGGCCCTTCGATTGCCGCCATTACTACTGGTGGTTTCGTCGTGGAGCTGGTCTTCGCTATCCCGGGCCTCGGTCGATACTTTGTACAAGCTGTTCAGCAGCTGGACTACACGGTGATCATGGGCACCACAGTTTTTTATGGAGCCTTTCTGGTGTTCATGGTGATTGTGGTTGATGTGCTTTATGGTTTTATCGACCCAAGAGTGAGGATGGAATAGTGACTGATCTTTCACTCGCTGATTTTCAGCCTCTCGAACCGGGCCAGGAAATTCATGGTATCTCCCGTCCATCACAGTCTTATTGGCAGGATGCTTGGGCGAGACTAAAGGTCAACAAGAGAGCATTGGTGTCTCTCTATCTGGTTATTGGCTTATTACTTTTTACTATTGCTGGCCCCTGGGTCTGGACTGTAGATCCGGCACAACAAGACCTGGATCAGGTGAGCAGGCCGCCGGGAGCCGATAGAAACGCTCTTATAGTTGCTGATTATGCTCCATGGCAAACCGAGGGCTTAAGTTTCGGCGAAGGCTTGAAGGTTGTTGGTGACCCGACAACTCAGGCAGTGAAGTTAAAATGGGATGCGATTCCGGGAGCAAATGGGCATCGTATCTATAGAAATATTTTCCCCATTGGCCCCGAGCGATCATACGGGATTCCTCGCGCAGAATTTTTCGATAATCGAGTCGTTACATTTGAAGATCGATTAGATCTCAAGGCACTGACATATTACTACGTGTTGGTTCCTCTCGGTCCGCGAGGAGAGCTCCTCGATAACTACGAAGTAATTGAAGTTGATGTGCATCGCGTGACTACGATTGTGGAGGCAGTTGACCGGGGATTAATCGAAGAGTCTGCAAATCTTCAAATAGGAGACGAGATTAATCTGGACTGGCATCCCTTTGGAACCGACTATCTAGGCCGCGACTTACTCGCGCGATTGATGGCTGGAGCTCGGGTTTCTCTCTTTATTGGAATTGGCGCACCATTTCTTTTTGTACTGTTTGGTGTATTTTATGGATCGATAGCAGGCTTTGTCGGTGGTCGCGTTGATCAGGTGATGATGCGCTTCGCCGATTTCGTAGTGGCACTTCCTTTTCTCCTGTTTATGATCCTGTTTAAAATTTCCTTCGGGATAGGGCCCGGAGAGAGCGGGGTCTTTCCCATGCTAGTGGCTCTGGTGGTTCTGATGTGGCCAGCGACGTCGCGGCTGGTGCGGGGTCAGATTCTTCAGATACGAGAGCAGGGATACATTCACGCATCACAATTGTTAGGCGCTCCTACTCGTTATCTCATTTTGCGCCACATGATTCCCAATACACTGGGAGTCGTACTGGTGACAATTACCTTTGCAATACCAAGCGCTATATTTACTGAAGCTTTTCTATCATTCATCGGAATGGGTGTGGCGCCACCGACACCTTCATGGGGATCCATGTCCAATGAAGGTATTAAGACCATGCTCACGACTCCTCATGAGTTGATCTTTCCTGCTCTTTTTATCAGCATCACCGTTCTTGCTTTTAATCTTCTCGGTGATGGATTGCGTGATGCATTGGATGCTCGCATGAGGAATCAGGAATGAATTCGGCTCCAGCTAACAGCAAAGAGCTTCTGCTTGAAGTTAAAGACCTCGCCGTCGAATTCGATACCTATGGCGGGACCGTTCAGGCAGTTCGTGGTGTTAATTTCTCTGTAGAAGAGGGCAAGACACTAGCCATCGTTGGCGAGTCTGGTTGCGGTAAGTCAGTAACCGTACAAAGCATGATGGGGCTTATTCCCATGCCTCCGGGCAGAATTACCTCAGGCTCGGCAAGACTTAAGGGTCACGAGATTCTGGGTCGAACTATAGTTAATGGTAAAGAGATTCGCGGATCAGAAATCGGAATGATTTTTCAGGATCCTATGACCTCCTTGAACCCTACTATGACTATCGGTGATCAGATAGCGGAACCTCTTCAGGTTCACCGTGGATACAGTTACAAGAAGGCATTCGCGGAGGCTATTCGGCTGCTGGAGATGAGCAAGATTCCGGAAGCAGCTAAAAGAGCACGGCAATATCCCTTCGAATTTTCAGGCGGCATGTTACAGCGAGCCATGATCGCAATGGCTATCGCCTGCAAGCCTTCTATTTTGATTGCTGACGAACCAACAACAGCGCTGGATGTAACTATTCAGGCGCAGATTTTGGATTTACTTCAAGATCTACAAAAAGAAACTGGCATGGCGATTATTCTCATAACACACGATCTGGGTGTGGTTGCAAGAATGGCCGATGAAGTGGCAGTGATGTATGCCGGAAAGATAGTTGAGCACGGCATGGTCGATGATGTTTTTTATCGCTCGGCACATCCATATACTCTGGGCCTGAAAGACGCTATGCCAAATAATGATCCTTCTCTTCAGCATGAACTGAAGCCCATAGAGGGTAGTCCGCCCGATCTGTTTTCACCCCCTCAAGGATGTGGTTACACGGCGCGGTGCCCTTATGCCATGCAGATTTGCTCAAAACAGCAGGGTGAGAATACCTATCTTACGGAGCATCATTTTAGTCGTTGTTGGTTACATAACAGCGCGTCTCCAAACAAGCCTGATCAATTGTATTTCAAGGAAGGCGCATAGTGAGCAACCTGCTTGAGGTCGTTGAACTGACAAAATTTTTTGATATGGGTCGAAATCAACGGGTACATGCCGTCGAAGATGTTTCTCTCACTGTGGCGGAAAAAGAAATCGTCGGTTTGGTAGGGGAGTCGGGTTCAGGTAAGTCGACCTTTGGCAAGACCGTGCTGGGGCTGCATGATAAAACTTCGGGCCAGGTAAAATTTAGGGGTGAAGTGCTGCCTCAAAAATATCAACCGAAGGACTATCGTCGTCTGGCCACCAACATGCAGATGATATTTCAGGATCCTTATTCTTCTCTAAACCCAAGAATGACAATCGGCGAAATTGTTGGTGAAGGTTTGAAACTTCACGAAAATCCGGGGGCATCGGTAATCAAAGAGAGAGTGGCATTGTGGTTAGAGAAGGTCGGTCTGCAGCCAGACCATATGTCCCGCTATCCCCATGAGTTCTCGGGTGGTCAGCGGCAGCGCATCGGTATCGCCAGGGCGATGATTCTTGAGCCGGAGTTTGTGGTGTGCGATGAACCTATCTCGGCACTGGATGTTTCGGTGCAGGCACAGGTAATTAATTTGTTGGGTGAGCTTAAGGAATCCATGGGTCTCACACTACTGTTTATTGCCCATGATCTTTCGATGGTTAGATATGTCAGTGACCGTATGGCAGTTATGTATCTAGGGTCTCTAGTTGAAGTAGGTAAGTCAGACGAAGTCTATTTTGACCCCAAGCATCCATATACAGAAGTGCTGATCGGTTCAAACCCTGAACCAGATCCGAAACTGGAAAGATCCAGACCTTCTACCGCTATTCAGGGAGAGATTCCTTCACCGGTGAATGTGCCGGCGGGATGTCGCTTTGCCAACCGCTGTCCCAAAGTGATGGATGTCTGCAAGAATGTTACTCCACAGCTCATTCCTTTGAAGGATGTAGATAGGCAAGTTGCCTGCCATCTTTATCAGTAGACAGAAAAGGGCTAAGCAGGAAAGGAGTCTTCAGAAAAACGACTAGCCTTATGACGTAAGTCACTCAGCCTTGCTCTTCCTGTTCTCTAACCAGATTGGTCAGTGTGCGAAAGTCAGTCTTTCCACTTCCCATTCTGGGGAATTCACGAATAACCACATATTTCTTTGGCAGGGCAAGATTGGGCAACTCAGTGGCAAGCTGCTTGCCTAGTGCCTTCGGGTCGATCTCGCTGGTACTAACAGCGACAATTTTTGAGCCTCTCTTGGAGTCCGGTAATTCGACGACGCAGCATTCGATCTCATCAGGAGTGAATGCATTGAGAGTCTCTTCGACCATAACCAGAGAAATCATTTCGCCACCGATTTTTACAAAGCGCTTCAATCTACCCTTGTGCCAAAGATAGCCATCTTCGTCGAGATAGCCGAGATCGCCGGTATCGTACCAGCCTGATTTAATTCGTAGCGAAGTCTCTTCGATGTCATTCAAATAGCCTTGCATGACGCCTTCGCCTTTAACCAAAATTTTCCCAACTTCATTTACTTCGCAGGCTTTACCAGTATCATGATGCTCAATTCGAACTTCAGTTCCAGGAATAGGTATGCCTATGCTTCCGGGTTTATTCCTGCCTCTAGGATTCGCGGAAATTACCGGAGAAGTTTCGGTAGCGCCATATCCTTCGATTATGTCCAGGTCGTGCTTTTCCTTAAACAGAGTTCGAAGAGCTTCTGGGCATTTGTCTGCTCCGGAAACCGCGAGTTTGATACTCACATAGTCCCCCGGTTTGGACTGGCGCACATATCCGTCGAGAAACAGTGGAGTGCCAACCAATAATTCAGGCTGAGTTTCACGGATGATCTTTGCGACGGTTTTAAATTCAAGAGGGTTGGCATAAGTGATGGAAGTCATGCCTAGACAGAGGGGAGTCCACAGATTAATAGTTAATCCAAAAACATGAAAATACGGAAGTACTGCAAGCAGTCTATCCATATCATAAATTTCCATCATCTCAGAGAAGGAATCTATATTTGAAATCAGATTGCGCTGACTGAGTTGGACTACTTTAGGTTCTTTCTCGCTACCACTGGTGAACAAGATGACAGCAGGCTTATCAAGATTTGGCTTGCCAGCAATTCTCTTGAGGAGTGATAAGGGTAATTTTGACTTTAGAAATGCTAAGGCTTTTTCAAAGCCCCCAAGATTTGCCATTATGTCTTCGATGAACACCATGTCAGGCAATTGCTTGCAGCCTGTTTTTTCCAAAAGTGCCTTGGTGGTCACGATTACCTTGAAGTCACACTTTTTTTGAGCAAACAGGCAATTTTTCTCGGCACCTGTTGAATAGTTAATCATCACCGGTGTGAGTCTGCTCATCACAGCGCCTATGATGGTCAGCGCCGCCCCGGAAGAAGTCGGCAGCATGATGCCTATACGTCCTCGCTCCATTTTTCGAAAGCGGCGAGCGAGGATGAGTGAGGCCAGCAAAGCCTGTGAATAGCTAACATCACGGCCCGTTGTCCGGTCAACAAAGGCGATCTTGCTCGGGTGCTTTCTGACGGAGTCTATGAATCGGTGTTGTAACATGGATTCATGTTATATCAGAATTTTGGAACGTGGAACCATTCTGATAGCAATGGTAAAGTGATTGGCCCTAATATTTGGGGTAATAGCTCTATTGCCGGTTAATGCAGGCGGCAATGAAAGGCCCAATGAAAGAGCTGAACGGAAGTGCTAATTAGTTCAGGAGTCAGGCTTAGAGCTTAAGCTACATCTAGAGAAACAGAGATTTTTGATTGTGGAAACGCAAAAATCATTTCTATAGTCATTGACGGATTTCGTCAAAAGCATTTATTGCGAAGAAAATATTAGAAGTAGAATCTATGACTAAACCAATTGCTTTAATAACAGGTGCATCCAGAGGTATTGGTGCTGCCACAGCCAGATTATTGGCGAGTTCTGCATATGATATTTGCATTAACTATCATGAAAACCAGAGCGCAGCAGAGAAGGTCATGAAACAGGTCGAAGATCTGGGATCGAGGGCCTGCATAATTCAAGCTGATATTTCAAATGAAGAAGATGTTATTCGCATGTTTAGTGAACTTTCCTCAACTCTTGGCCCGGTCACTCACTTAGTCAACAACGCCGGCATCCTATTCCCGCAATCCAGGCTAGAAGATTTTTCTGTAGAGAGGCTGCAGAAAATATTTTCTACAAACGTCATAGGCACAATGCTCTGCTGCCGTGAAGCAGTAAAAGTGATGTCTACAAAGAATGGAGGCGATGGCGGAGTTATTGTAAACGTTTCTTCAGTTGCGGCGAGAACAGGATCTCCCCACGAGTATATTGACTACGCATCTAGCAAGGGTGCGCTGGATTCTTTAACAGTGGGCTTGGCATGTGAAGTCGCTGAGGAAGGTATACGAGTAAATGCAGTCAGGCCAGGAGTTATCTACACTGATATGCACGCAGATGGAGGTGAACCGGATCGGGTAGATCGGATCAAAGAGATTGTTCCTCTAAAGCGTGGCGGCACAACGGAAGAAGTTGCCAAGGTTATTCAATTCCTACTTTCAGACGATTCCTCATACTGTACTGGTAGTATCCTCGATGTTTCCGGAGGACGCTAAAGTGAAACCCTTGTTGAGCTTAATAGATGAAATCAGAACTGCAAAAGTGAGATGCCTTTAGTGAAATATTCAGGAGGCTGTCACTGCGGTGCAGTTCGGTTTGAAGTGGAAGCAGAAGAGTCACTTGAAATTGAAAATTGCAATTGCTCTATCTGTTCCAAATCCGGTTATCTACACTTGATCGTTCCGTTAAGGAATTTTACATTGCTTGAGGGTGAGTCGGATCTTGAGACATACACATTCAACGAAGGCGTTGCACAGCATAAGTTTTGTAAGAATTGCGGTATAAAGCCGTTCTATATTCCTAGATCAAACCCGGACGGTATCGATGTAAATTTTAATTGCCTCGATGGTCTTCCGGACAAATATGAAGTGGTTGAATTCGATGGTAGAAACTGGGAGCAGAATGCTCATAAGCTCGCCCACAAGAGCATACCGGCCTAAATCTAAGGGATTAGCTGAATAAATGATTCGACATATCAATACAATCTGGCTCGCTGTTGTGGTGCTTTCCCTGAGTTCTTTGCTGCTTTTTCCAGACTGGTTGAATAGAGAGACAATTTCTATATTTCTCAATGACTTAGGATCAATGGCACTCATCGTCTACATCCTGATTTCCCTGACACGCTCCCTATTATTGATTCCCTGTACCCCGTTTGTGCTTGCAGGTGCCATCTCTTTTCCCCAATGGCCCATATTGGTATTCCTTATTTCAATGGCGGGAGTTGTGGTGGGGGCCTTGCTAGTATACAGTTTCCCCTCCTTCGGCAACTATGACGAACATCTGGAGGAGAAATACCCGGAAAAAATCGCTGTTTTGAAGCAGAAAATGCATGGCAAGTATGCATTTCCATTCATCGTAGCTTGGTCATTTTTTCCATTGGTGCCAACCGATGCTATTTGTTACGTGGCAGGTATGGCAAGAATGTCGTTTAGAAAAATGATTACAGCTCTCTCCCTTGGCGAATTTCCTCTGGTTGCAGCTTATGTTTTTCTCGGGGCTGAAATTGGTGAGTGGCTTAGAATATGAGTGCTAGATTTAGCTTCACAGATTCAATTAGTCTGATAAAAACTATTAGAACATCGGGAACAATTACTCCCAGTTCTCCTATTCTTATCAATAGACTTCTTAAGCCTATCGATTTTTCCAAAGCCAAATGTATTGTCGAGTTAGGCCCGGGGAACGGATGTTTTACTCGAGAGCTTTTACGTCGAATGACTGATGACTGTGTTTTGGTTTGCTTCGAAGTAAATGATGAATTTGTGGATCAGCTCAATGCTCTATGTGATCCCAGAATGCACGTGTACAACGCTTGTGCCTCGTCCATTCGTGAAGTTCTCGATGAACTGAACATAGATGAAGTAGACCATATCGTATCCAGTCTCCCTCTTGCGCTTATCGATGACGAAGTTGTTTCCAACATCCTCGCCAGCGCGAGAGAAAACCTGCGAGAAGGTGGACGCTTTCTGCAATATCAATACAGCCTCAAAAACTACTCCGACGTGAAGCCAGTCTTTAGCGACGTCAAACTCAAATTCACTTTGAGAAACATGCCCCCCGCGTTCGTTTACGAGTGCATTAAGTAGCTCAAATATTCCAAATCGTCTTCAATAATTACGATGAATGAAATCATTCTTGTTTGAATTCAGTGTTAGTGATTTCCGCAATTATCTATAAGGTTTCAAGATTTCTTTTCTAGAAGGTTTCACTAGTGTGCAAGGGCATGAGTTGAATATTCGATGGAGTGACTGTCGCACGCAGGGATGCGTGCGCCAATCCTACATGGACGTATTCACGGCGTGTCACGGAAGCGGATATCCAACTCAGGACCAATCATCAGACTGGCCTAATGTGAATAGTCTACTCAGGCCCGTTCTCCACTCAATCTAGTCTTGTAATTTAAAAGCAACAAACTCCGGACTATGCACTCGGTCCCCAATAGCAACCATAATAAATTGCTCACCATCATGGGTGTAAGTAATAGGCGCACCGGTTGTGCCCGCTTCCAATTCAGTTTCCCAGATCACATCACCATTAGTCTTATCATATGCCCGGAACATAAAGCCGCCGCTATTGGTGGCGATCTCAACAGGCATGTCGAAAGGAATTCTTCCGCCAGGACGTTGATTAGTCTGTCCCTCTCCCATGAACAACAAGCTTTTGGTAAGAAGAGGTGATGGTCGGCCAGGCACGCCGAGCTTGTCCAGCTCGAGATGAGCGATAGCAGGATTGTCCACCGGTCCTACGCCGTTTGGAACCATCCACAGGTGTTCGCCGGTATTCATGTCGATAGCCGTGACACGTCCGTATGGGGGCTTAAACAGAGGTAAGCCCTGAGGACCGGCAACCCATCTTCTTGAACCCTTAACGTAGGTAAGATTAGTAACCTCGGGATCGCCTGGAAGAATGTCGGCAACAAAAGGAGAAGTGATGGAGGGGACATAAAGAATTCCAGTGTCTGGGTCGAAAGCCGCACCCTGAACATCCGCGCCTCCTTGTGAGCCAGGGAGTTGAATCGTTCCTTGAGTTCCGCCTTCGACCGCAATGGATGGAGGCGTGAATAGAGGGCCAGTTACATAGTTCTCAAATATCTCCAGTGCCTCGGCTCGCAGCTCGGGTGTGAAATCAATAAGGTTATCAACCGTTGCACCCTGAGTGTCGAAGGGAGCTGGGTTAGTAGGGAATGGCTGAGTTGGTGATGTCACTTCACCAGGTACATCTGACTGCGCAACCTGCCTTTCTTCGATCTCCCAAACCGGTTCGCCAGTCTCACGATTAAAAACGAAGGCAAAGGCCTGTTTGGTAATTTGAGTAATAGCTTTTATTTCTTCACCATCCACAGTGATGTCCATCAGGATTGGTGCAGCAGGAGGATCGTAATCCCATAGGCCGTGATGAACCATCTGATAGTGCCAGATGCGATCGCCAGTCTCTGCGTCTACAGCCACAAGACTCTGGCTGAACAGGTTGTCGCCGATACGGTGGCCGCCATACATATCATTGGTGGCGGAAGAGATTGGCATATACACCATGCCCAATTCTTCGTCTGCACTGAACAGAGCCCAAACCGGAGCATGCCCAGTGTATGACCAGGAGCGATCCTGCCATGTCGCCGTTCCGAACTGACCTTCCTGTGGAATGGTATTGTATGTCCAGCGTAATTCCCCTGTCCTTACATCGAAAGCATGGACGTCACCGCGGGCAGCTTCCTTGTTGGAAAAAGTGTCACTCATAGATTGACCGACAATGACCACATCTCTCACCACGACTGGCGCACCACCCCATCGGTAGCGTTCGAATTCGGCTGGCATTAACTGAAGGTCTGTTCTGCCTTGATTGCCGAAGCTGAGAATTGATTCGCCAGTGTCAGCATTTAAGGCATAGAGATAAGTGCCACGTTGTACAAGAATGCGACGATCCTCTCCTTCACTCCAATAGGCTACGCCACGGGTCGGAGCGCCTGGAAGACCATCGGCTCCACCTGGTGGTTCTTGCACCCAAATTGTTTCGCCTGTTCCCGGATTAAAAGCCTCAACCAGTCCCACACCGTTAGGATAGTAACCAACACCATTTTTGACGATGGGGGCCGCGATGAGATTGGCAGAAAAACGCTGGTCTGGATTCAAGTCCGTGTAGTACTGATCCAAAGCGGGGCGACGCCAGCTAGCCTCCAGACGATTGACGTTACTTGCGTCAATCTGATCCAGAGCAGAGTATTTGTTGGCGCCATTGTTACCGCCATAGAATGCCCATTCACCAGCAGGGTCTTGAGGGGTGCCTGGGCTAGTGGAGCCAGGCGCCACGTCAGCTATGGCTGGAGTAGTGTTGGTGCTTTCGCTTGCAACTTCCTCCGGCTGAGAATCGCAAGCGGTAAGGAGCAGGATGGCTGCGGCCATCACGGCAAGAGTGTAAGTTCTGGAATTTGCTGGAGATTTTCTTATTTTCATTGTCTACCCCGATTAGCGATAAATCATATTGTGTCTGATTCTAAGCAATTATGTCGCCTTTTTGAAACCATTTGCCCCGCGGCGCTTAACTGACTGTTGAAAACTAGGGCGCTAAGGCTTAGTCTCATGGGCATTACTGTCAATTAATCAGAATAATAAAACGATGGAACCTTCCACACAGACCTTCAAGAGCAGTAGATTGCTGCTGGCCGTCTGAAATATATCCGCCGACATCCCAGCCATACTAAATGCTCGGGAATTCATTGTTCCGATGGAAATTTCGAGGACCTTAATGATTTCTGTAAAAAAAGATGGAGCTACCACTGATGATAGCGAGCAGTGGTAACTCCTTGCGCAAACTTTGTCTGCCAACAGCAGAGCTGGCTTAGGCCAGTATCAGATAGAGTGACATCACCGCCAACATCAACAGAGATTTTCCTATCTCTTGTGGCTTGTTTGGCCTGGAATTGATTAAGTTATTTTTCATCGTGGGTAAGAGGTTAGAAGAGAATGAAAGTTTTTGATATGCGACCGTCGTTCCATGGATATTCATCCAGTAGTATTGTGGGTTGGTACTACGAACGTGCCTGGAACACCATGAATGGAGCAAAGCGTGCAATCGTAGCCCGTGCGGTAGACCTCTATACGGCTGAAATTTCAGAAGATCACAGGACAGTAAAATTCAATATTCCCGAAGATTCGGAAGACGCCGATCAGTTTCTCGATTGCAATAAGAAAAACATTAAAGTAATCGACGATTTTTTTGCGGACAATTCTGTTCGCTCGAAACACTTCAGGGATAATCTGGAAATATATATAGCCCGTGCAATCGATGAAATTTTTGATAGCGGGATATGTGAAATCCTGAAACAGAAATTGTTTCCGGATGAGCTAGTGCCTTCTACCCAGGAAGAACTGGACACTCTATTAGCCGACACGAACTCCAGTTACACCGAGGCGGTGAATGAATGTGTTCGGGTCTTCAGAAATGGCCTTACCGACGACAGCGAAGAGGCATTGGAAATTCTAGAGAGCAAGTTGCTGTCGGCGAGAGAGATGTTAGACAAAAATGTCGGCGCCATAGAACATGAGCTAACACGAAGGAAGACCGAAAAAAATAATTCCAAAGAAGAGGGTTAAGTCCATGACGGTAAATTCCTTACTGACTAGAAGGCAGTGTCTTGCCGGCTTGGCAACTACGGCTGCTGCTCCATTTGTAGGACCCTACGCGGGATTGCAGGCGGCGGAAGAGAACAAGATGCGCGGCGCCTTGATGATTTTGAGTACACCCTACACCGAATCAGGAGAAGTGGACTACGAAGACCTGGCGAAGGAAGTGGCTTTCTGTGATCAGTGTGGTGTTCAGGGTCTGGTATGGCCGCAAAACTCCAGTGAACAACGTTATCTCTCCAAAGAAGAACGCATCCGTGGATTCGAAGTTCTCGCCGAGGCGAATCGTGGAAGAAATATGGCATTGGTGCTGGGTGTGCAGGCAGATGATACCGAAGGCATGTTGCAGTATGCCCGGGTAGCGGAAGACCTGGCGCCGGACGGCATGATAGCTATTCCGCCCACTAGTGCTAACTCCTTGGAAGAAATTCATGCCTATTATGCTGCGCTCTGTGAAATTACTGAGCGGCCGATCTTCGTGCAAACCAGTGGCGGTCCGGACATCGAACTTACTATCGAGTTTCTGGTTAGATTAGCCACTGATTTACCGCAGTGTGGTTACATAAAGGAAGAGTATGGCAACGTGCATGAGCGCATGCTGGCTCTGCAGGCGTATCAGCCCACCCCCATACGTAGTGTGTTTGGAGCGACCCTGGGTCGTGGATGGCTGTATGAGATGCGCATTGGAACTGACGGAGTTATGACAGGTGGAACCATGTACGGTGATATCTATGCAAAGCTCTGGGATCTCTATCAACAGGGTAACCGAGATGAATTGCGAGAAGTGTATAGTAAGTTACTATTGATTCAGAATCTGGATAATCTCATACCCGGTGTAAGACTTTATGTATTGCAGAAGCGTGGCGTCTTCAAGACTACGAAATCCCGTCGAGGGGAATACAGTTTTTCCCGACAGCAGATTGCGGAAATAGAATACAGACTGGACGCACTGCTTCCCTATATGACGGTATAATCCTGCCCATCGCTTTGTTCCATTTTCTTACAGGACCTTCAGCATGTTGAATCTGCAGGACACCGCTCTGTTTCGTACAGAGAATTACATTAATGGCCAGTGGAAATCTGGTTCAGCAGGATCTCTGGAAGTATTTAACCCTTCTACAGGAGAATCTATCGCTAAAGTCGCCAACGGTGACGCGGTAGACACCGAGGCAGCTGTGGAAGCGGCGGCATTGGCATTCAAAACATGGAGTCGAACCCCTGCAAAACAACGAGCCAGCCTGCTTAGGAGATGGTACGAGCTGGTTTTAGAAAACGCAGACGACCTTGGTGCCTTGATGACAGCAGAGCAGGGCAAGCCTCTGCCTGAAGCCGTCGGCGAGATTAACTATGGCGCCGAGTTTATCGAATTCTATGCCGAAGAGTGCAAGCGAATAAGCGGCTCTACTATTCCCACTGTTGCCAATGACAGGCGTCTGCAAACCTATAAGCAAGCGGTGGGCGTGGTTGGCTGCATTACTCCCTGGAATTTCCCCAGTGCCATGATTACTCGCAAGGCAGCTCCGGCAATGGCTGCAGGTTGCACAGTTGTAATTAAACCGGATGCCGGAACACCGCTTTCTGCTCTGGCGCTTTGCGAACTCGCCGACAGAGCAGGTATTCCCCCTGGCGTGATCAATGTGGTGGTGGGCAGCGACGCAGCGGCCATCGGTAAGGTATTAACTCAGCATCCGAAGGTGGCGAAGTTCACATTCACAGGATCTACCGCTATCGGGCGCATACTCATGGCGCAGTGTGCTTCCACGGTAAAGAAAATATCTCTGGAACTTGGTGGAAACGCACCTTATATCGTATTCGACGATGCCGACATCGATGAAGCCGTTGCCCACTGCATTGCAACCAAGTTTCGAAATTGCGGACAGACATGCGTCTGCACAAACCGCATTTATGTTCAGTCCGCCATTGAGGAAGAATTTTCAGCCAAGCTAAAGACTGCTATTTCGGAAGTTGTTGTTGCAGATGGATTTACCGAAGGAGCTATCATCGGGCCGATGATAAATATGCAGGCCGTCGAAAAAATGGATGCATTCATGAAAGATGCGGTGGAGAAAGGAGTCGAAGTGTTATTAGGTGGAGGTAGGCATCAGCTGGGTGAGAATTTTTATCAGCCAACACTTCTCAGAAATATCTCAGACGATATGCGCATTGCTGGTGAGGAAATATTTGGTCCTATCGCAGCCCTGCAAACCTTTGAGACTGAGGAAGAAGTTATCGCGAAAGCAAATGACACAGAGTACGGGCTAGCTGCCTATTTCTTTACCAGAGACGTGGGGCGGGTCATGAGGGTTTCAGAAAACCTGGAGTACGGAATCGTCTGCTCAAATTCCGGAGTCTTCTCCACCGAAGTCGCTCCATTCGGTGGATGGAAACAATCCGGTATAGGTTCAGAAGGTGGCCATGAAGGCATATTGGATTTCTATGAAACCAAATTTCATTCCATGGGTGGCATTGAAAGATAATCGGTGGACGGTTTAATCCGAATAATTAATCCTCAGGTTTGGAAAGCTGAATCGAACCAATCTTCAGTTGTTTGCTACCTTCGAAAAATGGCTTCCACAGCTTAATAGAAACCGGCACAGTCACGTTCAGCACAAAAGCAGTGGCCATTAGGGTGTAAAATGCCTCTGTGGTTATTATGGAATTCTGTACGTAACCAATGTCCATAACAACAAATGCGAGCTCTGCTCGACCCAACATACCCAGTCCTATCAAGATGCTCTCATGCCATTGGTAATTTCCGGTAAATTTAGCAGCTAAACAAGCAGACAGAATCTGGCCGATAAGAATCCCGGCTGTTAGTACTGCGATCTGTGGAATAACAGCGAAAAGAATGCTTTGATCGAATACGATCTTCGTGCCCAACTCAACGAAAAATACCGGGCCAATCCATGAGAAGGCGACATTGTCGACTATCTTCTTGGTTTGATTATATTGATCGATATCCGGGTCTTCATTAGGCTGGAAATATTCCTGCTTAATAATCAGCCCGGCCATATAAGCGCCCACCGCCGGGTGAAAACCAAATTCATAAGACAGCAGAGCGATTAAAAGCGCAACAAGCAGTACTGCAAGAGTCGCCTGCTCTCCTTTGCCAAAGGAGATGAAGTGTTTAATTCCAAAATTTCTTATGAGTGGTAACTTGTGAAATAAAACCAGACGGGAGTGATGAGGAAAGATCAGTAATTCCATCAGGGTTATTAAGAGGAAAAAAGCCACCGCCTTACTGATGATAATGAATATACCTATAGCGCTGACTTCAGCTTCTCCGGTGGCGATGGGAACCAGAATGGCAACAGCAGCTAGAGCGGCAATATCATCCATGATGGCCGATGTCATAATTCCGGTTGAAGCCTCGGTATTTTGCAGCTTTTCACTTTTCAGTGACACCATGGTCAGTGAAACAGCAGTAGCGGTCATTGCCAGAGCGCACATAACCGACAGATTGGCATCCTGCCAAAAATAGAACGTTGTGTAGTAGGCAATTGCAAACGGCGCCAGCGCACCGAACAGGGCTATTCCCCAGGATCGTTTCATGCCCTGCACAAAGTGATTGGTGTCCTCCTCGAAGCCGAGAGCGAACATGATGAGGATAATTCCGATCTCGGAAAAGCCACGGATAAACTCAGTACTTTCTTCTGGCAATACACCAAGGTTCACCATGGTGGAACCAAAGGCAAGAAAGTACAGGACCGGAGTTAGTTTGGTCCTGTGTGCGAGAAAATAAGATAGAAATACCCCAGACCATATGATGGCGAGGAAAAACATGTCATCCATTGATTATGCCTACTGTTTTTCTTTGAATTTACGCGATTACCAAGCCGAAGTCTTGATCAGATCGATATTATCCCATATCTGAGTAACAGGTAATCTAAGCTTATTTATTCGTTTCGGTGGTGCCTATCTTCCGCAGCTAAACGTCATAGCATTATTGAGAGTGAACTTTGCACCCTTGTTGTTGAGGATTAAGGACTGAGGATTGGGGGTTTGTTTAATTTAAGAGTAGAGGTAATAACTTAAGTAGAAGGAAAAACCTACAGGCAAAAAAAAGAGCTAACTCCGAAGAGTTAACTCTTATTCTTTCATACTCGTTCTTTCATTTTCGTGAAAGAGAGCTTGTTTAAACATCCTTACGAGCCGAAGCCCGTAAGGGAGAGCTGTTTAGAACAAGTTGAAACGAGCACTCAGGCGTATGCCACGAGGACGCTGGTACTGAGAAACCAGACCGTAATCCGGATCGGCTGTACCTGCTGCTGTATCACCTTCTTCACTAACTCGGATAGCCTTGTCAGTGTTAAGCGCGTTGAATATGTCCAGAGTCAGCAACACATCAGTGTTGGCAATTTCCAGATTATATTGTGCGCTCAAGTCGATGTTGTGCATCACTGGAGTGTGTCCCAGTGAACCACGGCCAACAGGGCTTCCCTGACAGAAGTGTGATGAAGCACCGTAATCACCTGCGAAAGCATCTGTTGGGTGAACACCGAAACAGCTGATTGGGCGGCCTGATTGCCACAACAATGATGCACCAAGGCGCAGACCATTGTCGAACTCATAGCTACCATAACCTTTCAGTGTATGTGCACGGCTGTTAGGTAGTTCACCATAGGAGTTGTCAACCAATCCTGGCTGGTCGAAGTTTTGGGTAATACCCGCATCGTCCTGCCCGTTGTCTGACTTAACATAACCTTCGTGGTTACCTAAAGATTCTGACCATGTGTATGAAAAGTCAGCTGACCAGTTGTTCTCCAGAGGGCGTCCAACAGTAAACTCAAGAGCCTTGTAAGTACGCTTGGCTTCAGGATAGCGAAGCTGCGCAGCTGACAAAGTTACTTGCTCATCAGTCTCTGGAATGTACACACTCATGTCAGCACCGGGATTGGTAAGTACATACTGGTGGAAGCCAGTAAAAGTGTCTTCTACAGTTCCGCCAGCAGTCCAGTTGCCTGCACCGTTGTAGTAATCGATTACAGCAGCATCAATCGCTACGTCTTCGATTGTTGTACCCAGATCACGGTAGATACCCTTAACACCGATCTCAAGACCGGAGTCCAGAGTAGTTTGGTATCCAAGGATGTACTCTTCCTGGAACATTGCTTCGATGTTGGCATCTGTTGTAGAGCGAGTATCAGGCACAGTACCGTCACCGAATACGACTGTGTCATAGATTGCTCCAAGGCCTGTAGGAACTTCTTGAGCACCAATACTCACACCATCCCAGTCGTAGTAATCATGGATGTAGGTTTCGTTACCAGCCATACGAATGTTTGTATTCGCAGCGATTGGCAAGTAGTACTCACCGTAGTTAGCGAAGAGCTTGGACCGACCTTCACCAGTTGGATCCCAAACTGCAGATAGGCGAGGAGCCCACTGATCTTCAACTTCAACGAAAACACCACCTGCAGCGTTCATGTTTTTGAAGGATTCGTTACGAATACCAAGCTCGAGAGTCAAACGGTCGGATACGTCCCATACGTCCTGAATATACCAGGCGTCTGATTCAGTAGTGAATGAACCACCAACGCTGTAGGTACGCAGACGAACGTTCGCGCCAGAAGGACATTCAGCAGGAGTACACTCGTTGTATGCGTTTGTTGGATCACGCAGCCAGTAAGCGCCACCGGAGTTCGCAGTGGCTTCGTCTGCTGCATTTTCCTCGTTGTCGATACCGAAGGAAAGCTCATGTCCAGCAAAGCCAGTCCACTGGATGTCGGCGCGAGTCATTTCACGATTATCAAGACCTGATGATACTGTGAAGTTTGACCACTCACCCTGAGCCTGAAATCCACCGTTGTATTCATAGACAACCGGAATCGAAGCAGTAGCTGGAGCTGTTGTTCTGTTAGCTTCGTTCTCACCGTAGGAAAGAGAAACCTGCAGATCGTTGCCGAAGTTACCAGTGTAAGAGGCTATCCAGTTCTCACCACCTTTTTCATAGACTGTGTCGCCGAAAGAATCGCCACGTGTGAAAGTATCACCATCGAATCCATATACAGCTTCAGTTTCAGTACGCTCATCAGAGAACGCCGTGTATTCAACGTGGTGATCTGGAGTGATGTAACCATCAAGCTTAATGCCCCAAAAACCTTCGTCTGAAACGTTGTCGTAGTCACGACCAGACTGGATACCTGCATAACGCTGTTCCACTTCTTCATTACTGTACAAAGCGTAGAAGAACAGACGGTCTTTGATGATTGGACCGGAAGCGTATACGTCACCCGTCATAGTTGTATCTTCATCAAGATCGTTTGCAGCTGCGAAAGTGTTCGGAGAAGTTTCCAGTCTGTCATCGCTGTAGTAAGCATTGAAACCGAAATCCCACTCATTTGAACCGCTCTTGGTGGTCGCGTTCATAACACCACCGAGTGAACGACCATACTTGGCAGAGTAACCGCCAGTCTTCACCTGAATAGTGTCATAGAACTCAAATGGAACCTGAGAGAAACCAACACCAGTTCGGAAGTTAGTTGTGTTCAGGCCGTTAATGAAAGAAGTGTTTTCAGCGACCGAAGCTCCACCGAAAGAAGCCAGGTTACCGAAACGGTTATCACCAAGGCTAGCACCTGGAGCAAGAAGAGCAACTGAAGTCAGGTCTCTCTTGATAGGCATTTCGAGTAGTAATTCAGAGCTGATTACGAGACCGGATTCAGCGATGCCAGTATCTACAGCAGCGCGACGAGCACCAGTAGTAACAATCTCGTTGATCACAGCAGTTGTAGTCGCCAGGTTAACGCTTGTAGCGCTACCTAGAGAAACTTCAACGTCAAGGGTATCAACAACAGCGCCGTTTTGAAGGACACGTACCTGGTAAGAACCTGGAGCCAATCCGTCAATACGGAATTCGCCACCTGCACCAGTAGTTTCACTTCGAGCAGTTCCTCTGGAAGTATCAAGGACTTCAACAACAGTATTGCTGCCTGCTCCTTGAACTACTCCGCGGACTGCGCTTGTAGTTGATTGCGCGAAGGCAGGAGTGCCAACAGAAAGAGCCAGAGCACATATAGCTGCGCTTAGGACCTTTTTCGCGATAGGTTTTCTAGATTTTGTAAATGGAACGGGTTGATTAAACATCCGTTTCCCCCTTTGGTTTAATAGTTAGTTTTTTTTTGCATCAATGCAGAAATGCACAAAAGAAGCATTCCTTGCGGATTACTTCAGTGCGAAAAGAATCTTATTTAGAGACGCGTTCTTATGTAACTGCGCGTTTAATCTCAAATAAGAAGCTAAATTTCTCCATGTAACTGGCTGCGAATGCTAACAACAACACAAGCGCTGTTCTAGTGTTAAATGAGCAATATTCCTGATTTCTAATAATAGTTAAGTGATTGATAGCTATGAAATAAAAGAGGCGGAACAGGCTTGCCGTATAGAAGTAAAAACGACCCAATTTGTCCCTCTGTAACAGCTTGTTTTATAAGGAATTGTTACAGACTATTACTGAGTTTGTAACAAGATGTTACAGAAGTAGGGTGTGCTTCAGAGGTTCCATGGGGGGTAGAGGAGAGAAAATTATTTTCCATTTAATTTCTATTAAAGCGAGTAAATCCCTGAAAATCAGGGAAATTGAGACTTCAGTAACTAAAATATTGCTAAATAATTGATCACATTGCGTGTTTTTTGATCAATATTTTTGGCCTCAACCGCTGTCACATGTCACTTTTTTGCCATATTTCCATTAATTCTCTCGCTTGAGCGCAGGAAACTGGACTTCTGTGATGGCTGTCAGTCCTATTAATTAGCTGGGAAACCAGAGCAGCATTGTTTCTTGCCAGAGTCTCATCAGCCATTTGTTGGTTATTCTCGAAACCAATGCGGCAGTGACCTCCTTGTTCCATCGCGGCTTCCATACAATCAAGCTCGGTTGAGCCGAATGCACACAACCACCATAGGTTCTTTCTTTTTAGGTTTTCCAGTAAGGGGTTCAGGTCTTCGGCTCGTGACTTCTGCCCATCGGTATATCTACCTAACACAAGCAGAACGTTGGCAGATTCCTGAGGAACAATTCCTCGGTTCTGCATTTCATTGAAACGCTTGATGTCTTCGGAGTCATACAGAATATATTGCGGTGCTATTCGTGAAGCCTGCAGCCAGGCGAAGAAATCTGCGGCGCGGGATTCGTCCGTTGGCAGCGGGCAAATTTCCCGGAGGGCTACCGAAATTGCCTCGGGTCTGAGGTCTTTAACTAATTGGATCTGCTCATCGGGCTTGTAAATACCAACCGCTTCAGTGGTGATTTGAATTATTAATTCATCTCCAACCTGTTTTCTGATGGCGGCGATAGCTTCCCTGTAAAGATCGGCGTCCAGTGAATGGCCACCATGCTGGTCACGAACATGAAGGTGAATCATGCAAGCGCCTGCATCCTGACATTCGGCTGCAGTCATAGCGAGCTCGGTAGGAGATAGAGGTAAGCCGGCGTGGTCGTCCTTGGTCTTGCGCGCACCATTGGGGGCGACTGCAATCATTAATGGTGTGTACCCTTTTTCTTCTGTGGTTATATTCATGGGCTTCCCGTCTGCAGATCAAGCTTTTTACTGTAAGGCTTCTCGCGTTGGCGCAACTTATGTAGCTCTTCGTGAATCTCTATATTACTTTCTTGCACAAGAAGGTAGCGACTTACAGATTCTATATCGTATGCTTAGTGAAAATCACAAACACCTTAGCGCTTTCAGGCCTTCAATATGTCACACGATCATGATCACACCGAACCACCTTCCGATCTGGAGTTACGAGTAAAGGCTCTCGAAAGCCTGATGGTGGAAAAAGGCCTGGTTAACCCGGAAGCGCTCAATGCCATTATCGATACCTACGAGAATAAAGTTGGGCCGCGTAACGGTGCCCATGTTGTTGCCAAGGCATGGAGTGATAATGTTTTTAAAGAGCAGCTTATGGATAATGCGACTGAAGCAGTTGCCAGCATTGGCTACTGCGGAAGACAGGGCGAGCACCTTAAGGTGGTCGAGAATACTTTAGATACTCATAACCTGGTGGTGTGCACTCTTTGCTCATGTTATCCATGGACAGTGCTTGGTCTGCCGCCTGTATGGTACAAGTCAGCACCCTATCGTTCGCGAGCAGTGAGTGAGCCTCGCGCTGTATTGCAAGAGTTTGGCACGCAACTGAAGGACGATGTGAAAATAAGAGTCTGGGATTCCACCTCCGAAATGCGTTATCTGGTACTGCCAATGAGGCCAGAGGGAACTGAAGACTGGAGTGAGGAGCAATTACAAAAATTAGTTAGTCGCAATTCCATGATAGGTGTGGAATTGGCAAAGGCCGCAGATGATCAGGAAAGTCAGACATGAAAGGTGGGCATGATCTCGGTGGTAAAAGCGGACACGGGCCCATAAATCCTGAAGCGGAGAATGATGAGCCTGTTTTTCACGCAGACTGGGAGCGACGGGTTTTTGCGCTGACAGTAGCTAGCGGAATGCTAGGTAAATGGAATATAGACGAATCTCGTCATGCCAGAGAACGCCAACCAGCTCAGCAGTATCTCAACAACAGTTACTATGAAAACTGGCTTGAGGGCATAGAAACCCTTTTGCTGGATAAAAGCTTATTGAAGAAAGAAGAGTTGCAGAAGGAAGGATTGCCTAGCTCCACCGAAGGTAACTCAGCGCCAGATCAAAACCTTCGTGTTCCAGGAGTTAGTGATGCACTAAAAATCCTTGCCAGTGGCGGCCCCTCAGATGTGCTTACTCAAACGCCTGCTCGTTTCGCTGTCGGTGATCTTGTAAAGGTTCGTATTATGGATGGAGCAGGACATACTCGAGCGCCGGAGTATGTTCATTCTAAACAAGGAACTATCGAACTTCATATTGGCTGCCATGCGTATCCAGATCTAAACTCAACACGAAATGAAAATGACGAAATACCTGGAGAGCATCTTTACTCTGTCAGTTTCAAATCGGAAGAACTCTGGCCCGAAGGCTCAGAGGATTCAAAAAATTCAGAGGTCCGAATCGATCTGTGGGAACCTTATTTGGAGAAATTGAAATGAATGCCAATAGCTTGAATCCGCCGTTGCAGCCTCAGCAGCCGGCAGATGAAGAAGGCCCGGTTTTTAGAGAGCCTTGGGAAGCACAGGCCTTTGGTTTAGTGATAGCACTTCATCAACAGGGACTATTCAGTTGGCAGCAATGGGCTACAGTATTGAGTGAAGAGATTACACATGCCCAGCAAGCTGGCGACCCCGATATGGGCGACACCTATTATCATCATTGGTTAAGTGCCTTAGAGAAAATATGTGAGTTGAATGGATTAAGCGATTCGCCGGAAATGAGCTCCAGAAAAGAGCTGTGGCGCTCCGCCTACGTAAATACTCCCCATGGCCAAGCTATAGAATTGTCTGCTGCCAAGCGGTAATTTTGTGGACTTGAAATCCACGACTTAATAATAAAACGGGAGAACTTCTTGGACGTAGTAATTTCAGATTTACAGGCCGATGATCGGGATCACTGGGAGTTACTCTATCGTGCCTACGCTGATTTTTATCAGGTTCCCATGAGCCAAGAAATAATGGACGAGGTGTGGTCCTGGATTCACGATCAGCAACAGTCCTTCTATGGGAAAATAGCAAAGGATGGTTCGGGCGAAGCGCTCGGTATGATGCATTTTCGGGCTATGCCTTCGCCATTGAGAGGCTCTCATGTAGGCTTCCTTGATGACTTGTTTGTAAAGCCGGAATTTCGCGGAAAAGGGGTTGTAGATGCCTTGTTTGAAGAATTAGACCTGACGGCTAAGGCTCATGGTTGGCCCTTTGTTCGCTGGATCACCGCCGATGATAATTACCGCGGGCAGGCAGTGTATGACAAACTGGCTGAGAAAACCAAATGGCTTACCTATCAGATGCCGATTAAACATCAAGGCTGAGTACTTATGACTATCCCTGACAAGCGAGATGGATTACTTTATTTTTTCGGGTCTATTTTCGCGGCATTTGCGTCATATCGCATGCATATTGAGCTCATCGATGTTGGGGTTTTTCCAATCTTCGAGGCGCTCATCGATTTACATGGGCGTGCACCTGATCAATACCGTGTGTTGCCTTATTTGCTGATAGAGTTTATTAGAAATATTTTGGAATTATTTAGTAGTGTAGAGCTATCGCCGAAGTATCCGATCATAATCTTCGACGCACTGTTTTTATTTCTGTCGAGTGTGTTGCTAGCAGGAATGTTTAGCCGCTTACGTATCAGGTTGATTCTGATTTTCTTACTACTTACCTATCCGTTCATGATGTTTGATGGCTATCGACCTATTAGTTCATTCATCCTCTTTCTTTCCAGTCTCACCATGCTACTTTGCCAGCAGCATACTCTGCCCATGAGGAAGCTCGCTTTCTTTCTGCTATTGCTGACATTTAGTTTTACTCGCGCCGATGTAGCACTGGTATTGGCCGTAATTTCTTTTGCCTACGTCTCTTTCAATAATCTGGAAAAAGGTCTGATAGTAGTCATTCCAATAGGTATTCAGCTCTTGCTAAGTCGTGTGCTGTTTCCGGAGGCAGAATATTTCAGTTCTGTAGTCATGATCATGGACAATTTAGGCGGTCGTTTCCTTATTGGGTCTCCCTTGAGCTATCTCATTATCGGATTGCTTATTTGTTTTTGGTCTGAAGTCGCCGGCTTCGTCAGCTCTGCCTGGAGACAGAGGAAGCAAGCTCTAATTCCTTTACTAAGCTACTGTGTTCTGCTGTTTATAATAGCTAGACCAAATGAAACCAGGCTGTTCCTTCCTTTGCTTCCTGCAGTCCTGCTTCTACTTGGTGATCAGCAGGCATCTGAAAAGCAAGAGGCAGCAGGGGAGACAATGTAGGTGGTTAAATTCGACTCGATCAGAGAGCGGGCAGAACAGCGTAAGGGCGGGGCAAAGGCGCTAGCTAAACTCCTGCCAAAGGTTTCGACGAAGAAAGCTCTTCAGAATCTCGGTGACGACCGTTACCTGGCGATGATGACTAAATGCATTAATCAGGCGGGGTTCAGTTGGAAGGTAATCGAGAATAAGTGGCCCGAGTTTGAGGAAGCCTTTTTTGCTTTCGATCCCATCAAGCTAGGCTATCTTTCTCCGGAACAATGGGAAGCCTATGCCAGTGATAGACGGGTGGTTCGCAATTGGCAGAAAATAAAAGCCCTCCAGGAAAACGTTTTCTTTGTACAGGAAGAGGCGCGAAATCACGGCAGTTTTGCCAAGTTTATTGCCCAGTGGCCAGAGAGTGATCAAATAGGCCTGATGGCTTATCTAAAGAAGAATGGCTCGCGACTCGGAGGGCAGAGTGCTTTGTGGTTTTTGCGACGCGTAGGCAAGGATTGTTTCGTTCTGTCACGGGACGTGGTGACTACATTGAAGGCTTCAGGATTGGATATTGCTGAGAAGCCCAGCAGTAAAAGGGATCTTATCAAGGTGCAGGATCAGTTCAATGCCTGGCATGATGAAACTGGTTTGCCCCTAAGTCATCTAAGTAGAATTGCCGCCTGTTCCGTAGGCGAAAACTATCTAACTTAGTACTAGCTCATGCTAGTTTTTCTTTCACTCCAGAGGCCGATTTCCAGAGCTAGGCCTAACCCTGTGTTCCTCATCCGTGTGATAATTGGAGGATGATCACACGACGCAAAACACTCAAAGGCTTGGGTATAACTTCTTTGGCAGCAAGCCTGCCATCCATAGCATTTTCTCAATCGAATACCACTACTTCTGATCAACTCAATCCCTTAAAAATCCCTGTGGAATTAAGAGGAGAGTTGAATGCTGATTTGAATACGCCAGTACGGCAATTTCAACTCACTCTACAAAGTGGAAGCACTTCTTTCTTTCCAAATGTCCAAACCGCAACTATGGGGATTAATGGCAGCTATCTTGGCCCCACTATGCGCTTCAGGCGCGGAGAAGAAGTAGCGCTCCAAGTTCAAAACCAATTGAATGAGCCATCAACTCTTCACTGGCACGGGTTTCATCTTCCGCCAAGCGCCGACGGCGGCCCCCATCAACCTATAGAAGCAGGGCAGACCTGGAACACTGGATTCGAAGTGGTGCAATACGCTGGGACTTTTTGGTATCACTCCCACATGCTGCACACCTCCGGTGAGCAAGTGTATCGAGGGCTAGCTGGTCTGATTCTCATTGACGATAATGAGCAGGAAGTTGAACTTCCTTCGGACTATGGTGTGGATGATATTCCACTGGTAGTTCAGGATCGTCGGTTTGATGATGATGGTTCGTTGCTTTACATGAACCGTTATGAAGACTTGGTAATGGGCATGCATGGCGAAACAATTTTAGTGAATGGTACTCGCAATGCATTTTTCGAAGCCGAAACTCGAAAATTGCGATTGCGATTGTTGAATGCCTCCAACGCCAGAACTTTTACCTTCGCTTTTAGTGATGATCGGGAATTTCATCAGATTGCCAGTGATGGTGGTTTGCTTGGGCGCCCAGTAGCAATGACTCGCCTGGAACTTGCACCTGCTGAACGAGGGGAGATAATCCTGGAGCTAGCCCCTGGGGAAGAAGTCAAATTACTTAGTCTGGGCAAGCCTAATAATTTCCCGGAATTTGATGGCGCGATGAGCGAGATAATGCGCAAATTAAATACCCAGAGCTTCGACATACTCCAGATAAGAGCGCAGCCTGAATTAAGAGACAGTCCCGAAATTCCGGAGCAGTTCAACTCTATCTATAGGCTTCCGGAAGCTGCCTCCACTAATACCAGGCAATTTCTTCTGTCCATGGGTTCTGGAATGCGTAGTGGAGAAGATCGAGGGCCGGGTAGGGGAACCCGTAACGGGAATGGCGGTGGTTATGGCGGCGGTCAATTTTCTATTAACGGCCGCCTGATGAATATGAATTTCGTTAATGAGCGTATCGAGCTTAATACCACAGAGATTTGGGAAGTGAGGAACAATTCACCGATGATGCACCCCTTTCATGTTCATAACGGACAATTTCAGATACTGGACCGGGACGGTGTTGCCCCTGCGGCGAATGAAATGGGTTGGAAAGATACGGTAAAAGTGGAATCCGGTGAACTTGTGCGCATCATCATGCGCTTTACTGATTTCACCGATGAAGAAAATGCCTATATGTATCACTGCCATATTCTCGAACACGAAGACCGTGGAATGATGGGGCAGTTTTTGGTGGTGTAAAGTCCTGCGCGACTTTGCGACATCTCTTTTTATTCGGAAAGTAAGTCATGAATATCAACGAACCACAAAATGAAGTCCCTGCTGATGAAAACTATGGTTTTCAGGACACGTCCTACAAAGCAGCCGGTGAAATTGAGGGCATTCAGAAACTGGTAAAATCTTTCTATCAGTTTATGGACTCCCTACCGGAAGCGAAAGTCGTGCGAGCCATGCATGCAGATGATTTGTCACTTATCGATGACAAGCTTACTCACTTCCTGTGTTATTGGTCAGGAGGCCCGAGGAGTTTTGTAGAAAAATATGGCCCGGTGAATATCCCCCGTGCCCATATGCATCTGAAAGTGGGAGAGAAAGAAAGGGACGCATGGTTGCTGTGTATGGAGAAGGCAATAGAGCTTCAAACCTATAAACCCTCGTTTAAAAAATACCTGCTCGAACAGCTAGCCAACCCAGCCGAACGTATTCGACTGACAAGCCTGAATCCTGATTGATAGACTGGTTTCGAAAAGAACACCTTTAGGGTTACGCTAAGGATCAATATTAAAAGTATGGGTAGAGTTTTAATCAGACAACTAGCTAAAGACGATTGGGAGCTTTATAAAAATCTACGTCTGCGTTCCTTGCAGGAATCACCGGAAGCATTTGGCTCAACTTATGAGCGGGAAAGTGAATTTACCGATGAGCGTTGGCGTGACCGCGTCGATGCGAATGGTGGAGTTCATCAGACGCTGCCACTAGTAGCAGAAATTGATGAGCAAGCAATCGGAATTGCAAGTGGAGTAGTTCATTTCGCTGGCGATAATTCTGCTTACGTTTATCAAATGTGGGTTGCGCCAGAAAGCAGAGGGCAGGGAGCGGCGAGACTGCTCTTAGACAGAATTATTTCCTGGGCTAGTTTAGTGGGCGTAGATAATCTTAATCTTGGAGTTAATCTATCCAATTCCGAGGCAATAAAACTCTATCAGTCTGCGGGTTTTACATTTTTTGGTGAGCAGGAACCTATGCGGCCTGATTCCAGTTCTCTAACACAAAGCATGACGCATCAATTGAGTACCGGCTGAGCTGTTCCGATTCCTAACGCCGTATTTTTGTCTCTAAAATAACCGAAGAATTTGTTCTCACTACCCCTGGCATGTCAGCGATGCGATCCAGTAATTGATTGAGCTCCAGAGGCGAACTTGCGCGCACCATCGCGATCATGTCGTAGTCACCACTTATGGCGAATAGAGAAGTAAGCTGGGTAAGCTTTCCCAATGCAACAAAAGTCTGCCCGCTTAACTTCTGAGTAGCTTCTATTAATACATGGGCCATCAGGCTGTTCTTTTCATACTCATCATGAAGCTTCACCGTATAGCCTTCGATGATGTTCTGACTTTCGAGTCGCTTTAGCCGGCTCTGAATTGTAGAGCGGGAAACCCCTAATCGCCTGGCTAGTTCGGTAGTAGCTGTTCGTGCATTGTCTTGCAGCAATGCCAGCAGTTTTTGGTCCAAATTGTCCATATTGCTCACCAGTGTCATCAAAATGATGAATATCAGCATCAATTTGTTAATTATAGACCTACATTCTGACAGCGCAAGAGGCGATCCTTTGTTTATGAGTTAAGACTTAAACAGGTCAGGAGATGCATTATGAAGAATATAGCTGTAGTAGGCGCAGGAAAAATCGGCGAAATGATAGTTGAGCTACTGGGAAGTACGGGTGACTATCAGGTGACTCTGTTGGATGGGAATGCTGCGCAACTTGAGAGATTCAAGCCGAGCGATCGTTTGCAGACTCGCCAGTTAGACGTCAGCGATATCCCGGCACTAACGGAAGTGTTGAAGGGACATTTTGCAGTTCTCAGTGCCACGCCATTCTATTTGACCGAAGCTATCGCCACCGCTGCGAAAGAGGCAAAGGTACACTATCTTGATTTGACCGAAGACGTTGCCAGCACCGAGCGAGTTAAAGCACTGGCTAAAGGTGCGGAGACGGCATTCATTCCGCAATGTGGGTTAGCGCCAGGTTTTATTTCAATCGTCGCCAATCACATCGCCGCTAAATTCGATGAACTGCAAAGCATTCGAATGCGCGTCGGTGCTCTGCCGCAGTATCCCAGTAATTCACTGAACTACAATCTCACCTGGAGTACAGACGGCGTCATCAACGAATACATCGAACCCTGTGTTGCCATTTCAGGCGGTGAACTAACACAGGTGCCGGCCATGGAACAGCTTGAACATTTTTCTCTGGATGGTGTGCGCTATGAGGCTTTCAATACTTCCGGTGGCCTGGGCACTCTGGCTGAAACTCTTGCTGGGAAAGTAGACAACCTCAGTTACCAGACTATTCGCTATCCCGGTCATTGCGAGATTATGAAGACTCTTCTCAATGACTTGCAACTGGCCAACCGTCGTGACGTATTGAAGGACGTGTTGGAAAATGCCGTGCCTGCAACTATGCAGGATGTTGTTCTGATCTTCGTTACAGTCAGCGGCAAGAAAGATGGGGAGCTTCTGCAAGAGAGCTATGCCAACAAAGTTTATGCTCAGGAGATTAACGGCAAACTTCATAGCGCCATCCAGTTAACTACAGCAGGAAGTATCTGTGCGGTGTTGGATCTTCTCGCTAACAATCAAATTCCACAAAAGGGTTTTGTGAAGCAGGAAAGTATTTCCCTGCCTCAATTTCTCGAGAATAGATTCGGCGCCTATTACGATCTGCAAGCATTGAGTCAGGCTGCTTGAGTATAAAATCCTAACAAACCTAAACGGAAAGAAGTCATGCAAGTACAAAACTCATTCAAGGCAATAGCAAAAGAACTTGGGCTAAGCGATGCTGAGCTGAGTGGAGGAGATCTCCCGGTCAAGTCCCCAATTGATGGCAGCGAGCTGGGCAGAGTAAATAGTCAAAGTGCTAAGCAAGCAAGAGAGCAGGTCGCGCTTAGCGTTGAGGCATTCAATCAATGGAAGCAAGTACCGGCACCGCGACGTGGTGAATTGGTTCGTCTGTTTGGAGAGGAGTTACGCAAGAATAAACAAGCTCTCGGAGAGTTGGTTACCCTCGATTGTGGCAAGATTTATCAGGAAGGACTTGGCGAAGTGCAGGAGATGATCGATATCTGTGATTTCGCCGTAGGTCTCTCCCGCCAGCTATACGGTTTGACCATCGCCTCCGAACGCCCAGGGCATCAGATGCGTGAGACCTGGCATCCAATGGGACCTCTTCTGGTAATCAGCGCATTCAATTTTCCGGTTGCCGTGTGGGCCTGGAATACTGCTCTGGCATTGGTTTGCGGAGACAGCGTAATTTGGAAGCCATCGGAGAAGACGCCGCTCACTGCTATGGCCTGTCAGAAACTTATGGAAAGAGCGATTAAAAAATTCGGTGAAGACGCGCCTGCCAATCTTTGCCAGCTAGTCATCGGTGAGAGGGATGTGGGAGAAGCTCTGGTGGAAGATAGGCGAATTCCTCTGGTCAGCGCAACTGGAAGCTGCGCCATGGGACGCCAAGTGGCTCCTCGTGTTGCAGAGAGGTTTGGCAGAAGCATCCTCGAACTTGGAGGCAACAATGCCATTATCGTGGCTCCTTCCGCGGATTTGGACATGGCGGTTCGCGCGATTCTTTTCGGTGCGGTGGGCACTGCTGGTCAACGCTGCACGAGTACCAGACGCTTGTTTATTCATGAAGATGTCTATGATGGTCTATTAACGTCCCTTAAGGCTGCCTATGGAAAAATCAGAGTAGGTGATCCTCTGGATTCTGGCACTCTGGTTGGCCCTCTAATCGACCAGGCAGCATTCGATCAAATGACACTGGCTCTTGGGCGCGCCAAAAAAGAAGGTGGGAGGATCGAAGGTGGTGAGCGTCTTTCAATTGGTGACAATGAGCAATCTTTCTATGTTCAACCTGCCATTGTGGAGATCGAAGGTTTGGACAGTAATGTTCAGGAAGAGACTTTTGCCCCATTGCTCTATGTATTCAAGTATCGAGATCTCGACAACGCGATTCACCGGCAAAATGATGTCCCCCAGGGGCTGTCTTCGGCTATCTTCACCACAGATATAAGAGAAGCCGAATACTTCATATCCGCCAGAGGAAGCGATTGTGGATTGGCGAATGTGAATATCGGTACCAGTGGTGCTGAGATTGGCGGAGCCTTTGGTGGCGAGAAGGAGACCGGAGGCGGCAGGGAATCAGGTTCTGATGCCTGGCGCGGGTATATGCGCAGACAAACGAGTACGGTGAATTACTCAACTGAATTGCCTTTGGCACAGGGAATTGAATTCGAATTGTAATTGTCTTTGTGAACCAAGCCGCGTATTCACTGTCTAATTTTTGGTATGTTTGAGCCGATAGTTTGGACAAGTGATACTACGAGAGTTGCCACAAATTAGTTGGAGATAACTTCATGAGATTAAGCCCTGCCTTTAAAACTTCCTTAGTGATTGTTCTGACTCTACTGGTTCAGAGCTGCACCACAATTAATCCATATACTGGTCAGCAACAAACCAGTCGTGCTGTTCAATATGGTGCCATTGGAGCAGTGGTGTGTGGTTTGATTGGTGCGAGTGAGAGTGGTCAACGAGCCCGTAACGCGGCTGCCGGTTGTGGTGCAATCGGAGCAGGTGTAGGAGCCTACATGGATGTGCAGGAAGCGGAGCTGCGTGAGGAATTACAAGGAACCGGTGTACAGGTGATTAGAGACGGTGACCGATTGGATCTCATAATGCCGGGCAATGTAACCTTCGACAGTAATGAATACACTATCCGCTCAGAGTTTTATCCAGTGCTGGATTCAGTATCCACTATTCTTTACAAATACACTGATACCCAACTACAGATAAATGGACACACTGACTCAACCGGCGCCCTCGACTTCAACTATTCTCTATCTGATCGCAGAGCCTCCAGCGTCGCCAGCTATCTTAGTTCGAGAGGCGTGGATCAAAGCAGAGTCTTCACCCGAGGCCTTGGCCCGGATCAGCCTATTGCCAATAATGATACTCCTTCAGGGCGGGCTTCAAATCGCCGCGTTGAATTGCAGATTGTTGCGGTGCAGTCTTGATAAGAACTTAGCGTCGGTAGTCTGTAGTTCAGAACATCGCTCGTCTTTTCATTTGCAGTAAATTCTCTGTTTCCTCTATAGTGGGTAAAAGCCCATCTTTGGAGGAAAACCATGAACGACATCGAACACAACTCAACTGATGAGGCACTTGAAGCGCTCAAGACAAAACTTAATCGGGATACCGCGAAGATTAATTGGAGCGCTCTGCAAGAGCATCACCAGAAGGAAGCGGTAATCAGGGTAGAAAATTCTCAGGACCTGGTCACCGTGGCGGGGGAGTTTGTTCAGGATAACCACTCCCAAGTGAAGGAGTGGCTCGATCAAGGAGCTATTGCCAAAGTGGGAATCGAAAGAGGCCAGCAATGGCTGGAAGACGATATAGAACTATGGGCGGTTGTTGTCGCTCCCTGGATTCTCGTTCAGGAGATTAGCCAAGACGCTAAACCAGACAATAACTAGCTCAGTTTAAAACGTCCCGTTAATAGTCAATGAAGCAGACCGTCCCGAAGAACTACACTGATCTTCGATCTCTTCCAAAATGCCCGCTGATGTGCGGCCGACGAAACGCTGGCGTTCGCGACAAAATTCCCCGTTGTTGAAGAGTCTTTGCATATCCAGGCGAATGGTTATGTTGTTAAAGCCACGCCATTCGACAAAAGATTGCCAGAAAGGATCCCCTGCCGACAGCTCGATATCATCGATATCAATACGAGTGCGATTGCCGTCGAATTGATTGCGCCAGGTCAGGCCGTAATTTAGGTTCAGCGTGGGAATGTCGTGGCGAAAACCAAGGCTGGTACGACCACGGTCGCTATAGAGGAATCTGCGATCAGTGCCAAGAAACGGATCGGTAATTTCTGAATCTTCTGCTGAAAAGCTTGCAGTGATTAACAGATTTGGCATATCGATCATACGCATGCGAATACTGCTATTCAGTTGAATGCCATACTTGATGCCGTCGCCAATATTGCCGTTAGCGCTTTGTAGACTGGTTTCAGAGGTAGAAACATCGAGCCGTTCTATTCTGTCGTGCCAGTCTTCATAGTAGAGTCTGCCACTAAGTACACCGACATCGTTTGCCAGACGGTATTCAGAATTTATCTCGTAATTCCAATACCATTCCTGTCGTAGGTTGGCATTGCCTGCAGTAACATCAGAATCTTCATCTTTATTGTCGGTGGCAGCTACGAAGTCTCGAAAACTTAATTGCTCAACAACCTTTTCGATAGTGCCTCTTAGCTGGAGAGAAGGGGTCAGGTCATACCTAAAATCCACTTTGGGCTTTACAAAACTGAAATCCCGCTTGTTTGAAACATCGCCTCTCTGAATGATCTCTGAAGATTCATACAGAATTGAGGATTCTAAAGACATGTCTGGGCTGATAATCCAGTTATGGATCGCAAAGGGTTCGTAGCGAATTTCTTCAACACTGGAGTTTGCATTGGATACGGAAACAGGTACCAGACCACCATGACTGACAGAAGGAGTGCCTGTGCTGCTAGCTGTGCCTAGAGCGAGATTGGAATCGAGAATAGTTTGAGCGCGCTCCGCTCCCAATTCAATATCTTGACCCTGGAATATATCGAAAGTATAGGAGCCGCGAGCAATGCGTTCCTTGGTTGTACTTCCGGAGTCGAGAAACAAATTCTTTGTTTCAAAGCCTGTATTCCCGACATCCCAGCGTTCTCTGGTGCTTGACCGTGTGAAGGAGTTACTTATAGCCAGTACCTTAAAGCGTCCACCATTCTCAGCATTGAATTCATAGTCGCCACCGATCTCCCAGTTTTCAATGGCGCTGGGACTAGCTTCCCGTTGTCGAGCTTCAATATTCGGTGTAAGTGTCAGATCAATGGTTCGTCTTAGCAATTCAGAATCGCCTGTGCCTTCTGAATAAAGCGCATTGAATCGAGCGCTGCTTTTTGCGCTAATTTCATAATTCAAATTGGTGCTAAGTGTGGAGTTGTCTCCGTCGGTAGTATTACTTTCTCTGATGATATCGTTGGGAGAAAAATCGCCGAGTACGGAGTTTTCCTTGCTTAGATTCATGTAGTGAACATCTGCAGCCTCGGCGCTGATCTGATAGTTCAGACCGCCCTGTTGCCCGCTATAGGATAGGCTGCCGGACGGGGAAATCTTATCGTCCTGAGATTGATCGGCGCGTAGTTCATACTGTAATGATGATGAGCTTAATGATTCAAATAGCACTACGTTGACTACCTGACCACTGCCTCGCACATCCAGTTCGCCGGAGGTTCCACGAATGATCTCGATGTAATCAACCTGGTCAGCCGTTATTCTGCCTAATTGGCTATCGGTGCTATTGTTTTTGCCTGCTGTGCGTTTTCCGTTAATTAGAATTTCACTACCGCCACTTCCGCTGCCGAATCCACGGCCACCACTACTACCGCCGCCTTTACCTGGAGGGCCTCCGCGACCACGACTACTACCGCTGAACCCGCTGCCGGTGCTGAGCCCGGGGATTCGATCCATCATGTCCTGTGCAGTTACAGGCGCCCATTCAGTGAAGTAAGCAGCAGGGTAGCGCACGGTGGATTCTTCACCGACGTTGTCCTGAGCTAAGGCTTGAGGCCCAAGACTAAGGAATAGCAGGAAAAGAGTGGTGCGAATCATCGTAATAGAATCTTTCATGGCTCGAGTCTCTGGGTGATTCTGGCGAAATAATTCGCCAGTATTGCATAAGCATCTGGTTCGAATTGTGACAATTTGTACGGCTCAAACCTCTATGAATTGGCTAGCTACACCCCTATATCGTCTCTTACTATCTCAACTGCAATCTCAGCCAAATAAGCGAGCAGAGATCTATAAGGATGGCAGAAGTGATTCTGACCGGCTTTCAGGTCATTTTGTCTCCAGATTATGTCTTTTTTCAGTAAACGGGCCCTGTTCCAGATAGTGATAATTACTTAAGGCTTTGTTAGTGTTACATCATCATCTCCGCTGAATTTACAGAGGTATTCCCATGCGTATTCTGCCCGGCCTAATCTCCACTTTTACTCCCCGATTTACTCTCATTACCCTTTGTTCCGTCATAGCTTTGGGGGCTTGCTCCCCTGAGTCTACTGCTCCGACAGCTAGTACCGCCGCACCTGAAGCGGATACAGCTGTTGCCATGACGGATCAGGCAGGCAATGAAGTTCAGATTCGTTGGACCTCTCATGGCATTCCTCACATACAAGCCGATAACTGGGAAGGACTGGGTTATGGCTTTGCCCATGCGATCGCTACCAATACCATTTGTGTATTGGCTCGAGAATTTGTCACCGTACGTGGAGAGCAGGCGAAATATTTTGGTGCCACTGAAGCAAACATCAATGCTGATGCTTTTCATCAGGCCTTGTTGCACCCAGCGAAGATCGATGAATACGTCTCCTACGGCTCGTCCGAAAATCATGACCTCGATGCCGGTTACGTTGCCGGATATAACAATTTCATTGAAACAAGAGCCGGTGAAATGCCGGCCTCTTGTAACAATGCTCCCTGGATTACGCCAATTACCGAACGTGACCTGGCAAAAATGTCGATCGGCGTGGGTGTGCGTTATGGGCTTGGCAGAGTGACCGACGAAATTGCTACCGCTCAGCCGGGCTTGGAGTTGGCCCAGTTAAATAAGCTGGATCTTTTCGTTGATCCAGAAATGATCGGTAGTAATGCCCTCGGCTTTGGTAAGGAACTCACCGATACCGGTCGTGGAATTTTGATGGGAAATCCCCATTACCCCTGGCATGGACCTTCACGATTTCATATTGCTCACATGACTCTTCCCGGAGAAGTCGATGTTATGGGCGCCAGCTTGATAACAACAAACAGAATTGCTATCGGCTTCACTGAGAAAGTAGCCTGGTCCCATACGGTTTCCACAGCCCTCAGGTTCACCATGTTCAGACTTGATCTGGATGAGGGAAATCCCATGGCATATCGAGTCGGTGATGATGTGCGTAATATCGAAGCCATCAACGTCCAGGTAGAAACAGATCAGGGCATGGTCGATCGTACTGTGTATATGACCCACCTCGGTCCTGTAGTTGTAGGTGAATCAACACCATGGAATGATCGTTATGTTTATGTGATGCGCGATGTGAATTATGAAAATTATCGCACCGGTGATCAATACATGGAAATGAGTGCTTCGCAAAATGTATCAGAACTGAGAGATGCATTGGCCACCCATCAGGCCGCCGCATTCGTGAATACTATCGCCGCCGACTTCGATGGTGGAGCGTTGTATGCTGATATGTCTGCCATACCGAATGTTTCAAACGAGCTGATCGATCGCTGTGCTGTTGATACTGAAGGTGGCGCTCGTGTGATTACCTTGAATGGCTCCGATCCAACTTGTAATTGGCAGGTGGATGCAAGAGCTGCCTATCCGGGTCTTATGCCGCCCACGGAGCAGCCTAGCCTGATCACGGATACTTATGTAAGCAACAGCAATGATTCCTATTGGTTATCCAATCCTGATCAGCGGCTGGAAGGCTTCTCACCTATTATAGGTAATGAGCAGGAAGTTCGATCCCTTCGCACCCGTGCCGGTCTTAAGTTTGTGGAGGAAGTCCTAAATTCTAATCAGAAATTTTCTCAAGAAACAGTGCAGAACCTGTTGTTTAACCACCGACATTACGGTGCAGAAGTTTTTCTTGATGAAATTCTTGCGGTCTGTGAGCAGAGTGCAGATCTTGCCGAAGCCTGTGCTGTCCTGTCGAATTGGGACAGACGTCAGGACCTCGACAGTGTGGGTGCGCTTGTCTTCAATCGGTTCTGGGAAACCGCGCGTGGCTTAAGCTCACACTTTGCAGTGCCATTCGATGTTGATGATCCCGTTCACACCCCGAGAGGGCTTACCACCGATCAAGATGCTACCCGTGAATTCATAACAGATTCTTTACGGCAGGCAGTCGCATCACTTAATGAAGCGGGCATTGCTCTGGATACCAAATGGGGAGACGTGCAATTCGTCATGCGAAATGGTGAGAAGATTGGTATTCCAGGAGGTGCTGGCGGGCAGGGCATGTTTAGTGTGATCACTTCCCGTTTCGATGCGGACAATGGTGGTTACAACCCGATTGTTCATGGCAATAGTTATATTCAGACAGTTACCTGGAACGAAGATGGCACGCCTAACGCTAAAGCCATACTCAGTTATTCCCAGTCGCCTGAAGCGGATTCGGAGTTTTACTCTGACTTAACTAAGTTGTATTCCCAAAGCCAGTGGCTTGATCTCCCTTTTACCGATGAGGAGATTGCTTCTGATCTGGTGAGGGAAGAAGTTCTCAGCTTCTAGGCTTCTTAACACTCAGTCTCCGTTCGGGGTTAGTACATTTATTTGTGTGCTGGCCTCGCTGTTTCTCCGCTGACTGAATTTGATTGAATTTATTTTTACATGAACGAGGCATTTCAACATGCGCAAGACACTATTAGTTTTCCTTCTGTTTTCTTCATCCCTATTTGCGCAAGACCCTCTGCTGGGTTTCGATACAGCAAGTAGTGCATCCCAGCGAGAGTTGGAGGCTGAATTCGATAGCCATCTATCGGCTGAAGACTTGGACGAGTGGTTGCGCATTCTGTCTCGAGAACCCCATCATGTTGGATCTGCAGCAGGATTGGCTGTGGTGGAATTCGTAGCAGACAAGTTTCGATCATGGGGCTATGACACCGAAATCGCCGAGTATGAAGTATTGTTTCCCAGCCCTCGCACCCGTGAGTTGGAGTTAGTAGCACCAACTCGATTTACCGCCAGTCTTACCGAAGACTCTCTGCCTGAAGATCCCAGCACCTCGCGCACTGACGACTTGCTGCCGCCGTATAATGCTTTTTCAACCGATGGCGAGGTTGAAGCTGAATTGGTTTTCGTGAACTACGGAACGCCGGCTGACTATGAAATTTTGGATCGCTATGGCATTAGTGTCGAAGGCAAGATCGCTATTTCTCGTTATGGAGGATCATGGCGCGGAATCAAGCCGAAGTTAGCGGCAGAAAAAGGGGCAATTGGCACCATTATATATTCAGATCCTGCCGACGATGGCTATGGTGCGGGTGATACCTATCCTGACGGCCCTTTCAAACATGAAAGCGCAGTGCAACGTGGATCGGTGATGGATATGCCAACTTATCCAGGAGATGTGTTGACACCATTCGTTGGAGCAACTTCAGAAGCGCAGCGCTTGCCACTTGAAGACGCGCCCACAATAACCGAGATTCCGGTGTTGCCAATTTCCTATCGCGATGCACTGCCGCTGCTGGAAGCTATGGGTGGAGAAGTGGTGCCATCGGAATGGCGCGGTGGTTTGCCAATTACATACCATCTCGGACCAGGTCCTGCCCGAGTGCGTATGAAGCTGGAATTCAACTGGGACATGGTTACAGCCTATAACGTGATTGCAACCATGGAAGGTTCTGAGTACCCCGATCAATGGGTGATACGTGGCAACCATCACGACGGTTGGAATCATGGCGCGGCAGACCCTATCTCGGGTCTAGTGGCCCTAATGTCCGAAGCAAAGGCGCTCGGTGAGTTGGCTGCCGATGGAAATGGCCCAAAACGTACAGTGGTATATGCAGCATGGGATTCGGAAGAGCAGGGACTAATCGGTTCTACTGAGTGGGTTGAACATCATGCCCAGGAACTGGATGAAAAAGCAGTCGCCTATATTAATACCGACGGCAATAGCCGTGGCTTCGTGAATATCGGCGGCAGTCATGTACTTGAGAAAATGGCCAACGAGGTGATGCGGGATGTGACCGATCCGCAGACCGGCGTATCAGTAGCAGAGCGTCGTCGAGCACGTATTGAAGTTAACGGAAACGCCGCAGCCAGAGCTGAACTTAAGAGTCGGAGCGATATGAGAATTAGCCCCTTGGGGTCTGGTTCTGACTATTCGCCGTTTTTGCAACATTTGGGTGTTGCCTCCTTGAATATAGGATTCGGCGGTGAGGCTAGAGACGGTAGCTATCACACCCTATATGACACCTATGAGCACTACACGACATTCCGGGATCCAGGAATGATCTATGGCGTAGCTCTAGCCAAAGTGGCCGGCCGGGCAACTATGCGACTTGCCTATGCGCCGAGACTGCCGTTTGAATTTACCGGTCTTGCAGACAACATCGCTCTCTACGTTGATGAGGTTGAAGAACTTGCCGAAGATATGCGCAGTCAAACTCTTGAAACCAATCAGCGCATTGATTCTGGAGTCTATCAATTAGCCCTCGATCCAACCCGTGCCCTGGTCGCGCCTTTGCACAAGGATGAAGTCCCGTTCTTCAGTTTTGCGCCACTCAGGAATGCATTGGATGAACTGGAAAAAGCGGCGGCTGATTATTCCGATGTGGCGAAGAGTGGCGGAGCCGCGAATGAGCAGCAAAACATTCTTCTCTACACCAGCGAACGTGAGTTGACCCGTGTGGATGGATTGCCCGGTCGGCCCTGGTTTACACATCACATCTATGCGCCAGGGTTTTACACAGGTTATGGCGTGAAGACTCTTCCCGGTGTCCGCGAAGCGATAGAAGAGCGCCAATACGATCTGGTGTCCGATGAAATATTTGTGGCGGCAGATGTTATTAGTGGAGTCGCAAGCAGGGTGAGAGCGCTTTCGGATTAAACAGAAGCTCCTCGTTTGTTCTTAAACGAGGGTGTTGAATAGATCGATTAATTCTTCGAGTTTCGATTGAATCGCGGGGTCGATATCCTGGCCCTGTAATTGATCTGACAGAGCCCGTATAAATTGTTTGCTGTTATTCAGCTCCGTCATGCCTTCGATACTGGAAAATGCGTCGGGCCAGGCATTCATTGAAGTCGGTGCATCGAAGCTTTCAAGCCATGCGACAAATTCTTCTGTGGGTAGGGCTTGTCGCCGAATCAGTATTGTGACCGATCGTGCCAGTCTATCGCCTTCATTGAACCCGTAGCCGGCTGCCGTTGGTCCCGCTTTGCTTCGAATGCCGGTAAGAATCAACCTCGATTGCTCTTCATCTAAAGCCGAATGCAATGAGAATCGCCAGAGCACATCAGCCAGATGTGCTATTAGATGTACCCATCCGATATCCTCCACCAATCCTCGAAAGTCTGATTCATTATCTAATGCAATTACGCTAGTTCGTAATAACTCAAGGCGATCCTGCTCACTCATAAACGAATTAAGATTATCTGCCCGCATGAGCTCACCCAGAATCAGTGCAGAGAACGAACGCAACAGAGTTTGATCGCTATAGCTTTCTTCTAGATTGGGAGACAGTGTTTGTAATAAGAAGGAGCTGGTTTCAGTTGAAATTTTTTCGCTGCGCAGCCAGTAGGTGAGAAGGTCATAGCTAATCCCGTCTCGTAATTCACTGTCTGCTGAGCCAAGACAGTGAATCAATTCTCGAGCAAGCTGATTTGTAGCATGATTTTCGTTGTCGGCTGTTGCGTGAATTGGACGCCAATAATCCAGCGCCGCGGCCGTATCAAGACAGCTGCTCTGGTCTGATTGAGAGCTGGCTGCGCTTGCCCATAGCAGGCAGCTGCAGCTGAGAAGCCCAAGCAGTAGTTTGTATACAGAAGTGTTTGATCGATATGTCATTGTTCTAAAAGGCTGGCGAATTCGCCACTATTGATCTGTTGATACAGTTCTCGAAATCCGCCCACTGAATGATCTCCAACGAAGATCTGCGGCATGGTGCGTTGACCGGACTTAACCATGACTTCCTGCATGAGTTCAGGTTCCTCATCCAGATTTACTTCTTCGTAGTCATAATCATTGCTAACAAGTAATTGTTTGGCTGCGCCGCAGTAGGTGCAGAGACGACGTGTATAAAGTGTAATAGTGGGCATATAGTAGTGTTGCTTATTTAGTTTAGTGAACAGATTTTCCGACAGTAGACTTAATGTATACACCGGTCTAAAGACATCTCTTGTACATTGCCAGCAGTCTTTCCCAGTGTCGCTCGGATGCAGCCTTGTGATACATGCCTTTTCTCCCGGGGAATACAAATCCATGTCCAGTATCAGGATACCATTCGATCCGTGAATTGATATCGATGCCTTTCAGGTAGCTCTCAAGATCATCAATCATCTGCTGCGGTGCATGTTCGTCGGTTTCAGCACAGCCGAAATACATTTCACCAGATATCTTGTGGGCATTAAGATGGGGTGAGTGTGGGCTGTCTATAAGGAGGCGTATACCGTGAAAAGATGCACTGGCTGCTATCTTGTCTGGAAAGGCTGCGGCTGCAGCAAAGGCAAAGGGTCCGCTCATGCAATATCCGACACAACCGATTTTCCCGCCACGAGCGGCATCTTCTTTTTCAGAAAAATTCGTAAGTACTTCGACATCTTCACATACCATGGCATTGCTGAGTGAATCCATGTGTGAATACATTTCTTCACGATTGGAGTTCTCGATAATGTATTCACGCACGCGGCGGTAGTAAAGATTGGGCAGCATTACATAATATCCAGCGGAGCCAAGCCGCCGCGCCATATCGTGTAGCTCTTCACGTTTGCCAGGAGCGTCCATCAGAATGATCACAACTGGATGTGGCCCTTCCTCTTCAGGATGAGTAATAAAGGTGTTCATTACGCCATCCTTGGTTTGAATATCTATTTCGCGATCAATCATGGTTTCTAGTCTTCTCGAGTTTTAGATGTGGTCTTATTGCTTTCTCGTTTTTGCAAACGGCAATTGCAAAAATGCTCAGAGAAAGAAAACGTCTGCAAAGAAAGGTATCAGAAAGAAGCAGCAGGGTCAGCCGCATCTCTTCGCTACAACAAAATAATTTCGTTTAAGTATTTCACTTCTAGCATCGCGGGTCCTCGCCACAGGCTCGGGGATGTAGCAGAATCAAGCAAATTGGTAGTATTCTTGAAGAATAACAAAGGAGAGCTCTATGCATTGGTTAATAGTTGGCGCATCTGTATTTATGTTGGGGTCTCTTGCTCTAGCCTGGTTATCCACGGGTGTGCGTATCCTGCGTGTGAGCTCGCTAAAGACTCGCTTTCCAGCCCATGATAATTTGGTCAAAGCGCACATCGACTACCTGCTAATGGCCTTGTTATTGATGGCTTACTACCTGGTGGCGAAATCTCTAGAGATGGTCTACCCCGGTTGGGTGATAACAACGATGCTGATCGGTGGTGCTATGAATCCTTTCACGTTTATTATCGTTGCTATGCATAAACCAGAAGACTTTCGACCAGGAAAGGTATTCAAGACCATAACAATGCTGAGTTTTACAATAACAACGTTGGGTTTCGCAGCGGCAGCAATTCTCGTTGCGTTCTAGCGACACTGGGATTTATGGCGAGCAGCGATTGAGTAAATTTTTGTGTGAGAGAGTCACGAAAATCTGACGATTCAAATTGCAGACCTTTCATAGCTGAGGTATAAACATGCGTTCAAATTTTGGGGTGACCGTTTTTGGGGTGACCGTTTTTGGAGTAAAAGTGTAATGAAAAAAGAAACTCTGGCCATTCACGCAGGCTATGAATCAGACCCTACAACCAAGTCAGTTGCGGTTCCTATTTACCAGACAGCCGCATACGAATTTGATAGCGCTCAGCATGGTGCTGATCTTTTCGATTTGGCTGTGCCAGGAAATATATATACACGAATAATGAATCCGACCAATGATGTGCTGGAACAACGTATAGCAGCAATGGAAGGGGGCTTGGCGGCATTGGCTGTCGCTTCGGGTATGGCGGCTATAAACTATTCCATCCTCACCTTGGCAAAGGCAGGTGACAATATAATCTCAACACCCCAGCTATACGGTGGCTCCTATACTCTTTTTGCTCATATGCTTCCCAGTCAGGGTATTGAAGTTCGCTTCGCCGAAGACGATTCCCCAGAAGCAATTGAGAAACTGATTGATGATAAAACCAAGGCTGTTTATTGCGAAACCATTGGCAATCCTGCAGGAAATATCATCGATCTAGAGTCGGTGTGTGAGGCTGCTCACAAACATGGTGTAGCGGTTATCGTTGATAATACAGTGGCATCACCGGTGCTTTGTAATCCCATAGCCTTCGGTGCGGACATCGTTGTACATTCACTCACTAAATATATTGGTGGGCACGGCAACTCAATTGGGGGCGTGATTGTAGATTCAGGCAAATTCCCCTGGGCAGAGCATAAGGATCGCTATCCGGAACTAAATCAGCCCGAACCTTCTTATCACGGAGTGGTATACACCGAGGCATTTGCGGAGGCTGCCTATATTGGTCGCGCCCGAACCGTACCTCTTCGCAATACCGGATCTGCGTTATCACCCATGAATGCATTCTTTATTCTTCAGGGATTGGAAACTTTAAGCCTGCGTATGGAGCGCCACTGTGAAAATGCCATGGCAGTCGCCGAATACCTTAATAAGCATGACAAAGTGGAATGGGTAAACTTTGCTGGTCTGAAAGATGACCCTAATAATGCTCTTGCACAGAAATATTGTGGAGGAGTTCCTGCGTCACTTCTAACCTTTGGAATTAAAGGTGGATTCGATGGGGGTGTTCGTTTCTATGATGCCTTGGCAATGATCAAGCGCTTGGTGAACATCGGTGATGCAAAATCACTAGCCTGTCATCCGGCTTCAACCACGCATCGTCAGATGACGGAAGAAGAGCAGTTAGCTGCAGGCGTGAAGCCAGAGGCGATACGAATTTGTGTTGGTATCGAGCATATCGATGACATCATTGCCGATATCGAACAGGCACTGGCGGCTGCATAGATAGCCTATATAGACGATTGATTAGTGACGAATATCGATGCTGCCCTGGGTAAGAGTGCCATGGCAGCATCTCACTAATATTGATTTTGAATTTCCTGCCTGCTCGAAGCCAACTCAAGAAAGATTCAGTTTTTTAGAACTCGTTCCCGTGCACTTTGATATTCATTCCTCAATCTGGAAACCAGCTCTTCAACCGGTACTACAGCTTTCACCGCATTGATTCCCTGCCCACAACCCCAGATATCTTTCCAGGCCTTGGACTTGCTGCTTCCGCCTGAGCCAAAACTCATCATAGACGCGTCACTCTCCGGCAGGTTATCAGGATCCATTCCTGCCGCCTCAATTGACGGCTTTAAGTAGTTGCCCAGTACTCCGGTAAACAGATTGGTGTAGACAATATCACTGGCAGCATAGTCTACAAGAGCTTGTTTGTATGCTGGATCGGCATTGGCTTCATCGGTTGCGATGAAAGCCGAACCAATATAACCCCCGTCAGCACCCATGGCCTGCGCCGCAAGTACGGCATCACCACTTGCAATGGCGCCAGAGAGAAAAACTGGACCATCGAACCATTCTCTGACTTCCTGAATAAATGCCATTGGAGAAAGAGTGCCGGCATGGCCGCCGGCACCTGCGGCGACGCAGATGAGTCCGTCCGCTCCTTTCTCGACCGCCTTCTTGGCGAATCGGTTATTGATTACATCATGCAGGCAAACGCCGCCGTAGGAATGGATAGCATCGAAAACCTCTTCTCGAGCGCCCAGAGATGTAATGACAACTGGCACTTTGTGCTTTACACACATTTCCACATCGTGCATTAGTCGGTCATTGGATTTATGCACGATCTGGTTCACAGCATAGGGCGCGGCTGGGTTGTCAGGATTGGCCTGATTATGGGCATCCAGTTCCTCATTGATTCGTATAAGCCAGGTATCCAGCATTTCGGCAGGACGTGCGTTCAGGGCTGGGAAAGACCCGACCACTCCCGCTTTGCATTGGGCTATAACCATGGCGGGATTAGAAATAATAAATAGCGGAGCGCCCACGACGGGGATAGATAAGCGTCCTTGCATGCAATCAGGTAAAGCCATAAATATTCCGATTTTGTTTACTTAATGAATCTATGAATAAGAGTTAAAAGAGGGGCTGCATAGAGAAGATTTTGCGTAAATCCTGATTACCGGACTATAGGTTTACGATATACCACCATAAACCAATTAGGATAGGCACTAGCATCACAAACATAACCACTGTTATAGCGATCATCTTGTTTGCCCACAGAGCTTTCCACATATTCTTCTTTTCCCTCAATTCCAGACGCAGTATACCCGAAATATCGGTCTCAAGATTAGACCAATTTTTTGCGTCAGGAATGAAAAACGCGGGTCGGAATATTCATTCCGACCCGCGTTGATTTATGGAAGCTAATACCTGGCTATTTCTAAATTAAAAGGAAGCATGGGCATTGAACGGACTCGCTGTGCCGCCTTTAATAGGATTAATCTGGATAGAGGTCATGAATTCCCAGCGCTGTAAGCGTTCAGCAGTGGCCGCAACTTCCTTGAGATAACCATTATCGACTATGGGTAATCCCAGGTTTACCTGGGTCATTTGATGTATGGGACGATTGATTCCGGCAACACCTGATGGCTGTACATCGTTAACGGCATCCCCTATCAATATTGCGACATCTCTTTCATGTAGCCACGGTAACACTGATGCGTGCAGGCCAGCTCCGCCCTGACCATATCTCCAGGGTCCTTGAGCATCGCGCATGGCCCAGCGACCAGAACGGATAAAGAGTGCATCTCCACTACTGATTTTTACACCTGAAAATTCTTCCCAGGCTTCAAGATCGGAAACATATATCGGCGTGCTTGGGTCGAGCCAGTCGACGCCACGAAGCAAGGGCATGTCCACCAATATGCCGCGAGTGACATAGGACGTTCCCATACGATCGATTCCTAAATCTTCACATCCAGTGGCTGTTAGGTTTTGCGGATAGCCATTGAAAATTACATACTCTCCGTCAATCTCTGTTCGGTAATGACACAGCGCATCGAGATGGGACAACATGCCATCGTGCAGAGAAAACTGTATTTCATCCAGAGCGAAGCTGGGCTCTCCAGTGACTGGATCCAGCCTGCTCATCCAATGTTCCGTCGGACCAAAGGTCTGACTATCCAGTGCCTTCTCCTCAGTAACAAAGTGCTGCAGGGTAACGGTTTCACCAACTCGAACCAGGCTTGCTGCTTGTTTGGTTTTTTCTGCGGTGATGAGGTTGAGTGTTCCGCGTTGATCGTCCGGCCCCCATCTCCCCCAGTTGGATAGCTCAGTCTCCCATTGCTTCAGTGTGTCCAGAGTGACCAGAACCGATGGGTCCTGCGTCGATGGGTGAGCTTGAAAGTCCTGTGCGATTAAAGCAGAAGAAAGCAGAAGGCAAGGCACTAGTAATATTGAAAGTAGAGTGCTCCTGGTTTTTCCACCAATTTTATTTTGATCGGAATTTCTAGATAGATACAGCATCAGATTAACCTCTTTTAACTCTTTATTTCAGTTCTAAGGAAGTTTAAACACGTACAAAGTATTTCCGCCGCCACGTTGACGAATTTCCGGAGTGTGTCTTAAATAATTAACACCCATACCTGCGGCGATGGCAACATATTGCACGCCATCAACGCTGTAACTCACAGGAAAACCACCAGCCGCTGAGTTAAGAATTTGTTCCCACAGAATTTCGCCACTGTCGGCATCAAACGCTCGGAAACGTCTGGCATCGTCAGAGACAAAAACCAGACCGCCGCCTGTGGTAAGCACAGAGCCACCGATACCTGCTCTTTGTCGATAGGTCCAGCGGGTTTCGCCAGTTGCCACATCCACCGACGTAAATTGTCCCACCAAGCCATCGTCTTCGGGCCCGGCCACAGGAACGTTGGTAGCCGAGGCATGGTGCAGCCCGATAGTAGGTTCCACCGGCCTCAAATAATAAGTCATGCAGGTATTGTTGGTGGGTGTATACAGAGAATTAGTCTGTGGACTATAGCCGACAGAATTCCAGTTGATGCCGCCCTGGGCCGTTGGGCATACTAGCTTGCGCTGGGCAATCTCGGTGATGTCGATTTCCGGATTGGTGATGCCTTTGCGACCTTCGATATCCACGCCGACAATAACATTCTGAAAATTAGTCTCAGTAGCCCACAGGAATTCGCCGGTAGCAGCGTCGAGTGTCCAAACGATGCCTGGCTTCCCTGGAATACCTGTTATGACTTTGCGTCGCTCATCGGAAGCGATGTCTGGATTGATCCAGGAAACTGCATCGGCATCCGGAGTGACTTCTGTTTCCACGATGATTCGCTCGAAGGGGTGATCTTGATCCCAATTACCTCCTGGAATATGTTGAAAGTACCAGTCGATCTCGCCGGTGTCGGCATTCAGGGCCAGAGTCGAGTTGGTATACAAAACATCGCCGCCGCGAGTTCCCCGCTGGACGTCACCCCAGGGGATTGGTACGGCCACACCGACAAAAATCAGATTGAGATCGGCATCATAGCTCGCCGGCATCCAGGCCGAGCCACCACGACGTCGCTCGTTGGGCACATCTCCCCAAGACTCACCATTAGGCTCGCCAACTCTGGGTACAGTATTGGTACGCCACAGTTCCTCGCCGGTATCGGCATCGTGGGCAGTGATCCAGCAGCTGGTATTTATGTAGTAACAGCCGGACATGCCAGTGATGATCTTGCCATCGAATACCTGAGGTCCGCCGGAGTAATGCTGGCCAACAGTCCAGTCACCTATCCTGCGTTCCCAGGTGACTTCGCCACTGAGTGCATTAAGGGAAACAATATAGGCGTCGCGAGTGGCGATTATCAATTGGTCCTTATAGAGCGTGGCATTGCGATTTGCACAGGACAAGGGCGCTACATGATCGACGGTAGGGCGTCGATATTCCCACAACATAGTGCCGTCGGTAGCATCAACCGCCTCTATAAAGTCGCATGCCTGAGGCAGAAACATGATGCCATCGCGCACCAGAGGCGTGGTCTCCTGCTTGCCCGGCTCCATGGTCCAGGCCCAGGCAAGACGCAGGCTATCTACATTGTTCTTGTTGATTTGATCAAGCGGGCTATAGCCCCAGTGGTTAGCAGTGCGGCGCCACATCAACCAGTCTCCATCCGCCGGGTCGCTAAGCTCGGCATCAGACACAGGGGTGTAATTATCCAGTAGTGACTGCTGGGCAGATCCCTGAGCGGATGTCTGTGCGCTTAAGAAAGTCGCGGCAGAAGCCAGCACAACAATGCTGGCAATTCTTGAAAAGCTGGTTTTTGAGAGACCAGTTCTTGAGGTCGTAATTTTTGTAAAAGAGGGCAAAAGATCAGCGTGGCTTGCCTCTTTTAGAGAACGCTGGCGAGTAATAGGGCTTGGCATGTGCTTTCCTCGTAGTATCACTGAGAGATTGATAACACAGATTCCTCATCTCAGACCACTGTTTCCCGCTGCTTTGAGCTAATGAGGCCGGTTTTCGGCAGTGCTGGCCCTGACTTTTGATTTCCCGGTAGATTTTATGGGGCATAACTCTTAGTCTGTACCATTCGTTTTAGCGAACAAGAACATCTTTTGCCAACGAGAACATCCCAAATATCACACCGACAATCAGTCGCACTGTTAGAAGACACCGGAGACCCGAAAATGAGAGCAAATCACAGACTATATACACTCGCGAGCCTATTTTGTTTGCTGCTAGCAACATCCCTCAGTCACGCAGCGGAAGATGGCTGGGTGACTCTGATCGATGGCACGGAAGGCATGGATAACTTCGATATCGTAGGTAATGCTAACTGGTCAGGTGAATTTAATGCCGTTCAAGCGACAGAAGGCAGCGGCGCCTCGTTTCTGGTGAGTAAGCAGAGTTACAGCGATTTTACATTGAGGGTTGAGTTCTGGGCCAGCCCCGATGCTAATAGCGGCATCTTCTTGCGTTGTCAGGACCCATCCACCATCAATGATCGCAATTGCTACGAAGCAAATATATTCGATCAGCGACCAGACCCTTCATTCGGCACCGGAGGCATCGTACACATCGCTCCAGTTGCCGAACCGCGACCGACAGCAGGAAATAAATGGAGTGTCTATGTGATTACCCTGGAGGGTGATCATCTACTGGTGCAATTGAACGGCAAGACTACGGTAGATGTTCAGGACCAGCTGTTTTCAGATGGGCCTTTTGCTCTGCAATGGGGCCGTGGTGCGCTACGTTTCCGCAAGGTAGTGATAAAGGAATTGTAGTTAAAAACTAAGTTACAAAAATTAGTCATAGGAATGTGCAATAAAAATACTAACAGGGAGAACAATAATGAGAGCAACAATAAGATCCTGTAAACAACTGCTAGCGCTATTCGTCGGAATCATGCTCACCGTTTCTATCAACTCGGCGACCGCCGCTGAATTTGATCGAATTGGAACATTCGATTTTCCTACCTCAGGTTCTCCAGCGGCTCAGCAGCATTTCGAGTTAGGTGTAGGTTACTTACATAGCTTTGGATTAACCCAGGCTCAAAATGAGTTTCGCCGAGCTCAGGAGTTAGACCCCGGCTTTGCCATGGCTTATTGGGGAGAAGCATTCACCTACCAACATCCCTTTTTCGGACAAAAAAGTGATGCGCCGGGAGAGGCGTTAATGAAGCTTGGTGCCACCAGCGCAATTCGCCTGTCCAAAGCTCCAACCGAAAGAGAGAAAGGTTTTCTGCGAGCAGCAGAAGCCTATGCGCTTACTATCGGTGGCATGCCTGAAAGGCGCACAGCCTGGATGAATGCCATGGCGGAGCTCTATCAGAAATTTCCGGAAGACGACGAAGTTAAAGCCTTCTATATAGCTTCCATGCTGGCAGGGGCAACTGCTGCAGGCCCTGACCGCGCCCGAATCAATATGCAGGCCGGAGCACTAGCACTAGAGTTGTATAAGAAGAACGACAATCACCCTGGCGCTGCTCACTATGTAATCCATTCATTCGACGATCCCCTTCACGCGCCGATTGCGCTCGCGGCAGCAAACAAATATGCCGACATCGCACCGGCGGTTTCCCACGCCCGTCATATGCCCACTCATATCTTTATTCAGCATGGCATGTGGGACGAAGTTTCAATCTGGAATCATTCAGCCTTCAATGCCGGCCTCGCACTGTGGAAGCCGGGCGATACTGTAGGCGACCTGAATCATTCATCAGACTGGGGTCAGTACGGCGATCTGCAGCTAGGCGATTTGGATACCTCACTTGAATGGATAGCTGCCGCAGAAGATGTATTGAAAAACAATCCCGGCGATGGCCGTTCTGCCGGTACCATAGTCACTATGCGTGCTCGCCATATCATCGAGAGTAAGCAATGGCAGACACAAGAATTCTCAGATGACTTGAATGCCACTGAATTATTGGCGCTTGGCCTTAGTGCAGCTAATTTGAATGAATTCGAATTGGCAAATCAGGTGGTGAACAAGTTGAATGAGATGGTGGTGGCCAGTCCAAACAGCGTGCAGAACAAACTGGTTTATCTGGAAGTTGCTGCGCTCACGCTGCATAAGCAATCCATAAATCAGCCAATAGTTGATGTGGCCAAGCGCCAGCAAGCAATCGAACTGATTAATGAAGCAATAACTTTGAAAGAGCAACAGCTACCTCCAAACGGTGCTGCAACACCGCTAAAGCCTGTGCATGAACTTGCGGCGGAAATGATGCTGGAGATGGGAATGGCAGAAGAGGCAGCTGGTCTATTTGAAGTATCGCTGCAACGCCTGAAAAATCGCCCTTGGTCGCTACTCGGTGCAGCCCAGAGTTATGTGAAATTGAGCGAGAGTGGCAAAGCCAGTGATAAATACCATGCATTGCTAGCGGTATGGTCTGACGACAGCCATGGTGCCGTTCAAGAAGCGAAGCGCTATCTGAACTATTAGTCAGGGCTATTGTTAAACTACTAACTTAGATGACTAACTTGAATTGCTGGCTACACCTTTAACTTACAGTGCGGAATCAAACACTGCTTTTGTATCTAGAGTTTGCGTATAGGGAGTTATAAGAACTGCTTAATTTTGCTATTCTAGCTTAAGCAAGAAGTTCTCATCCCGCGAGGGATGTTCAAACCGCGAACCACAAGAATTATTTTAGGGAAAACTATGAGTCTGGTAAATTTTTCAAAAGTCACAAAATTATTCAGCGAGAACAAGCGCAGAGAGAAACATAAGCAGGAGTTATTTCAGGAAGTGATGCTAATGGTTCTCTCTCGGGTTACACGAGCAGATTCCAACATAGAGAATGTTGAGATAGCGAAAGTGCAAGAAGTACTGAAAACGGAATTGAGCCAAGATATATCTGACGCTGAAATACGCACCGCAGCATCTTCCGAAATATTTGAGAATCAATCTCTGGAAAGATACCTGGCTACTGCTACTCGCAAACTGGATGAGCGAGAACGTATGGTAATCATGGCATCTCTTGCTTCTGTTATTCGCAGCGACCAACATATCCGTGGTTTCGAGCTGGATTTCTTCGACAAAGTCGCCATGGCGCTTCGTGCCACCCCATCGGAAATAGCAGGCTTGATAAGCGAATAGAGCCTCTAGCTGAGGTTTTCACTATTTATCCATGCTGAATGGCGCGAAATGGAGGGTGATTCGACCCCTGTGGCCCATTCTTCTTTACTATAATGTGCGCCTCTTTTTACTTGAGCTAGTAGTTAAGCTGATTGAACTAACAGCTAAATTAAGAGCTGAGCTAGAAGACGACCCAGAAATTAAGCAATAGAATATCCAGACCAGCCAAAGACTTCTGGTCACGTAATTTGGAGGAAAAATGCGTAAATCGCTTCTAACACTATTCACCCTTGCCGGAACATTAACTGCCTTGCTCACTACAGCAACAGTACAGGCGCAGGGCACACCCTTAGCTATCGAGTTATTACCTTTGGGTAAGGACATCGGAATTAAGTCAGGGCAGTCAGTAACTCCTGCCTATGAAGGTTGGTACGAAAATGAAGACGGCACCATTGCTCTTTCATTTGGTTTCTATAATCGCAACAGCGAAGAGGTTCTTGATATTCCCGTAGGCTCTGCAAATCGAATTATCGGTACCGCAGACGGAGAATCTAATCAGGGTCAGCCTACTATGTTTCCTACAGGTCGGCATTGGGGTGTATTCACCATAGACATTCCGGCGGGCCATGATGAGAAAGTAGTATGGCATCTGCAAAATCAAGGCAAGACATTTGCCGTACCTGCGAACTTAAGCACTGACTACGTCATTGATGCGATTGTTGGCGATGCGAATAACAATTTCCCACCACAGGTTAGGTTTGAAGAAAATGGTCCCTTCGGTCATGGACCGAATGGCATTACTGTAGGTCCGGTTCAGGCAAAAGTTGGTGAGCCTTTGGCAATCGACACCTGGATTAGCGACGACGGCAAGGTAAGCGGCATCGTAGCTATGTTCGTTGGACAAAGTGGAATGACGCCACCGGTAGATGCTACCTGGTATAAGCATCAGGGTCCTGGCGATGTAGAATTCAGCGTACCTACAAGTAAAGTACCTGCTGCAGGCGGAATGGCCAGCACCGACGCAACGTTTAGTGAAGCAGGTGATTACCTGCTGCGAGTTAGTGTTTTTGACCTGGCTGGCCCGGCATCTTCCGGCCATTCCCAGTGCTGCTGGACTAACAGTTTTCTAGAAGTAAGTGTAAGTAATTAATTGCTAGAACTAATTAGTAGAATTAATAGTAACAACAGATTGAAAATATTTTAAAGAGACACATGAGTCTCATCGAGGGAAGCATAATGAAAAAGATGATTAGCAATTCGAAGTTGTCAAAATGCTTGATGCTTGTAGTAGCTGCGCTGGCGATGCCTACATTGTCGTTCGCACAAGATGATAGCCAACGAGAAGTTACTTGGTCTGGTGATGTGGCTGCAATTTTTCAGGAAAAGTGCATGGAATGTCACCGACCTGATTCTATCGCGCCAATGCCATTATTAACTTACGACCAAGCGAAAATGTTTGCTCCAATAATTCGCTACCGTGTTGAGAACAGAGTTATGCCTCCTTGGCATGTTAACCCGGATGTTGGTGTTCAAAATTTCACTAACGACCGTGGTCTAAGCGCGGAACAGCGTGCAACTATTCTGGCATGGGTTGATCAGGGCGCACTGGAAGGTGATCCCAGCACGGCTCCAGCACCTCTGGTCTTCGAAGAAGCTCTAGAGTGGAGACTGGAAAAGGATATGGGTGCAGCACCAGACTTGGTAGTAGCATCTGAGCCTTACGATCTCGCTGCGATTACTCAGGACAAGTGGTTCCGTCCTAATACGCCAACCGGTCTTACCGAAGAGCGTTGGGTAAAAGCCATTGAGATTCGTCCCAAGAATGCGGAAAGCCGAAGAGTAGTTCACCACTCTCTGGCATTCTTGCTTCAAGAGGAAGACGGAAAGGCTGGTCTGCCTGAAGATGTAGACGTTCCTTTCGGTCCAAGTCTATTTATGGAATGGGCAGTTGGTAAAGCGGGTCAGATTTTCCGTCCGGACACTGGCAAGCTAATGATGCCTGGTTCCTCAATCAATTGGGAAATGCATCTTCATGCCAATGGCGAGCCAGTAGACGATGTACAGGTTGAATTGGGTGTTTGGTTTCACGATGAGCCCCCAGAGCACCGCACAATCTTGAGCATGTTCGATGCACAGGGTCCTAACAGCCTTGATATTCCTCCCGGCGAGATTGCTGTGACTCAAGGAACTTTCGTTCTTTCTGCGCCAGCGCGTATCGAGAACTTCCAGCCTCACATGCATATGCGTGGCAAGGCAATGTCCATGGAAGCGATCTATCCTAATGGCCAGAGAGAGATTCTTTCTTTTGTCGACAACTTCCAGTGGAACTGGCAAATCAACTACGTCTATGAAGAAGACTCAGCGCCTATCGTTCCTAAGGGAACTATGATTGTCACCAGAGCCTGGCATGACAATACAGCGAGCAACCCATACAACCCTGATCCAGAGCAGTGGGTAGGTTGGGGTGACCGTACTGTAGATGAGATGGCCCATAACTGGGTTGATGTGACTTATCTTGGTCAGGAAGAGTATGAGGCGATCGTTGCTGAGCGAAGTGCTGCTGGCGGCGAGGATTAAGAGTCTCACTCGAGCTTATTCCTTTGGGGATACTGCTCTAAAAGCTATTAATAAAAAGCCCGGCATTGCCGGGCTTTTTATTGCTTTGGATTTGTTGAGCAAGCCGAGGACAGGCTTCTATATAATGTGGTTTTGCGCTGCACGGAGATTCCAGGAGAGAGTTGGTCCTACTCTGGTTTATCCTTTGATTCTTCCGCGGAGGGTTCTAGAGAGTCTGTTTCTAGATGGTCTTCTTCCATAGGGTCCGTTTCTAAAGGGTCGATGTCGATTCCCATTTTTCCAGCTCGCATTTCCCAATTTTTACGTGCTAGAGCTTGCATGTCTTCAGTGTTATCCGATTCGTCCACTATCTCCAGCCCTAGGAGTGTTTCAATGACATCTTCCATGGTAACAATGCCTTCCATTCCTCCAAATTCATCTACTACAAGTGCCATGTGTTCTTTTTTATCAATAAACAAATCCAGCAGGCTTGGTATCGTTTTTGTTTTATGGACAACTATCACATCACGCCGAATATCGCGAAGCGGCTTGTCGTTGTTTTCTTCAACTAAATTTAGCAATAACTCGTCTTTCAAGACGTAGCCAGTAATGTTATCCAATTGATCTTTAAATACAGGGATTCGTGAAAAAGGCAATTCATTGTGAGATTCATGGAAATCGCGAATGCTCATTGATTCATTTGCAGAGATAGCAACTATGCGCGGAGTCATGATGTCTTTTACGAGTACGCGACTGAACCGCAACAAATTATGAATGATCTGCTGTTCTTTCTCCTCCAGCGCACCACTTTCTTTCCCCAGCTCGGTCATTACCGCAAAGTCACTTCGACTTAGAACCGGTCTGGCTTTATCTTTCTTGAGCTTGCGCGTAATAATTTGGCTCAGCCAGACGAACGGTGCCAGAATTATCATCAACACAGACAGTGTGCGCACAGTGAAAGGCGTCAGCGCCTCCCAATTATTGGCTCCCAGTGTCTTGGGAATAACTTCAGAAAAAATGAGGATAGCCATTGTCATGCCACCAGCAATCAATGCTTCCCAACTAATCAGGGAGAGGCCTAAAACTTCAATTTGGGTATTGCCGAAGACATGGGCAGCTTGAGCGCCCACGCCCATGGCGCCTGCAGTGTGAGCAATTGTATTAAGTGTAAGTATGGCGGCAAGAGGTCGATCGATATCGGCTTTGAAGCGGGCCAGGCTCGAGGCTATAGCTGAGTTGTTTCGTTCTTGGATGCTTACAAAGGACGGAGTTGTACTTAACAGTACTGCTTCCAGAATGGAACACAGGAATGAGAAGGTGATGCTAAGTACAAAGAAAGCGACTAACAGTCCCATTTAAACGTTTTACATCCGCTGCAGATACTTTTGATTCTTACATAAATGATTTGCTGCGTGCAATCTATTCGCGAGCAACATTAGTGAGTAGTGCAATTTTTTCTCTCTAAATCTAAATCGAAAACAAAAAAGCTCGGAAATACCGAGCTTTTCTAAGTTCTTGGACTTCTCAGGATCGTATAAAAAATCTTCGGCGATAAAGTATCAACGCTACATGCGTTGATACTAAAAGAACCACAATCTCACTCTGTGCTATTGATTCCTCGCTGCCTCTTCCATCTCTAATCTGCGAGCACCTGCCAGTATTCCTGGCATCGCATAATTACCTTCATGGCAGGCATATTCGTATAAGCGATCTTCAGTAGCGTAAAAGCTCAGCTCTGCAGTCCAGGGTTGGCTGTAGATGTTGCTATCTTCAACCGTAAACTGATAGAAGATTTCATCATCGGAATAGCGACTGAATCGCTCGATGACTCTGCCTTCTTTGGTGATCGGTATTGAACTCTGGCTCAATTGAATCGGGTTAATGTTTACCGACTCCACTACCAGTTCACCGTCTTCGTACCAACCTACAGAATCACCAAACCATTGCTCAAGCTCCACGGGTCGTCGATTGGCTCGGGCCTCTTCGGGGGAGTCAAAGATAGGAATGATGCGGGCATCATGAACCATCTCAACAAGAATCATCACGTGGTCTTCGGTCTGCACGAATTGGTAGGTATTGTTGTACAGGGCGCTCATCATTCCAGGACCAGCCTTGTTGCCAAACCCTATCAGGCAGCGTTCGGCGTTAGGAATAGCTTCCGGACCCCGCGCATCGCCGAAACCGGTTGCATAGCGAGAACCAAAATTTCGTCGCTCGAAATCGTAGTTGGGATTCTGCAGGCGGGGAACTCGACCGTTCTCCGGATTGACGACATAAGAGGTGCGATATTCACCTTTGATCATCGCAAGATTAGCGCCGGGATCAACCCAGAATTCGTTATAAGCTCTGGTGCCGAAGTCTTCCTTGCCTTCTTCAGGCGTCTCATTAACGCCATCACCTTCATCGAGGCCGCCTTCAAGGCCGGCAACAGGTACATTAGCAGCAAGAATTCTAGCTTCCTCAGGCGACACAACAAGAGTTCCTACTCCGTCTCTGCGATTGAGGCTGGTAAGTGAGGCATTGGTCCACACACCTTGCAGATCGGGCCGTTCGGCGTTTTGCGCCATGGCTGGTGAACTCACTAAAGCTACGCAGGCCACAAGAGATCCGATGCGGGCGGTGTTTTTTAGCAGGAATAGCATTTTTATAACCCCTGAAATTATTATGTACCGGTGAGGATAAATGGGCTTGAAGCAAATATACAGTGATATTTGTAGCGTAAACCCTATTAAATCTACTATTTACTACAGAATGAAACAGGCATAGCATCAGATTTATACCAATTCAGGCGCGGCGCCATGAAAACAAAATCGCTACTTTTAGTCTCCACCCTGATAGCCTCCATCAGCCTATTCTCTCTCCAGACCTTTGCTGAGGCTCCCGTTCAAGCGTCAGCTGACGAAGCTGTGCCGACAGAGCAATCTGCTACAACAGATGCTAAAACACTGGAAATCCTGCTGACCCAGATCGAGAGCAACGAGCTCGCCCTCTATGAGTTATTCAATAAGCTCAATAGTTCAGATGAATACAATATCAGCTGCACAAGTCGCACCGATGAGAACCTCGATAGACCAATGCAGGTTTGCGAGCCAGCATTCCTGAAAAGAGTCAGGGAAGAGTATAGAGAAGAGACAGGAGGCGGATCAGTAAATGAAGCTAGTTTTTTCGGAAAATTGCGCGAGACTTTTCTTGGTCCGCGAGAATCAACAGATGAAATAGTAAGAGCTCGGGCAGCAGAGCCTATCAAACAAGTGCAGCAGGAATTTGAAACACTTGCATCGACTAATCCAGCGCTGTTGGCAAAACTGGAAACAATTGGGGAGTTACAACAGGAGCTTGTTGAGCTGGCAGAATCTGCACGAAAGGATCCGTCCTTTATGTGGCAGAATGAGCCCGGTTATAGAAATTCCCAGCTTCGATACCAGGAACGGGAAGCGGCTAATCCCAGGCCTTGGTTTTCAGCGCCGCCTGCTGGCCATACCCAGCCGCAGATACATTTTGGTCGAGGGGATGATAGCCCTCATTAACACCAAGAGTTAAAATTTTTGTAGAGTGTTGTTTATCTTTCTTGGTTCACTGTTTTTAATTGAGTCAAGCGCACGCTCGGTTCGCTATCATCCTTAGTAACTGTAAGTTGCATTTACCGCTCCTTTCCAACCCATGCGAATCAGTTTGGCCAGTAATAGAAATGCGCTGGCGAGATTGTTAATGGGGGACAGAAACCACGCGATAGTTTCATTTCCTATAGTGAACAAGCTAATAGTCATGACCTCGGAAACCTGAACAGCTACTGTTAGCAAAGGTGAAGCAAATAACACGATGAGAATTAGCAGGGGCACCAAACCCACTGCCAGAGCCATGAATCGCTGCTGTTTGCGTTTGTTGGTTTTAACCACAAAGCCTTCAGCAAACAACTTCCCTTCCAGTTCCTCTCTGGATTCGGAAAACAGTTTCTGTAGGAGTGGATCTCTTTCCTCAGCATTCATGACTTCACCTCGATCGGCTCTTGCTCATAGGCCGTCAATATATCCTTCAATTTTTTTGTGCCCCGATTTATATGGGACTTCACTGTGCCTAGGGGTAAATCGATAGCATCTGAAATTTCCTGATGGGTCATTCCTTCGTGATAGGAGAGAACAATACATGACCTCACTATAGGCGAAAGCATTTGCAGCGCATGATCAAGATCCATTTTTATTCCTGGGGATTCTTGTTGTTGGATATCCTCATCCATCAGTTCATCACTGTTTCTCAGTGCATCATTCTTCCTTAGATGAAGTAACCAAACTGAGATAGCCAATTTCTTGAGCCATCCGGGAAAAGCACCTGCCTGTTTCAATGCATGGATGTTTGTCCATGCTTTGAGAAAGACTTGCTGCGCCAGATCATCTGCGAGAGCTTCGTCTTTGCAGTTACGCCGCATCAAATTTCTTATCCACGACTGCCGCCTTCTAACGAGGTCGGCAAAAGCCAGTGCATCACCGCTGCGGGCCAAACCCACAACGTAAGCTTCTGGACAATCGGGATAAAATTCCTGGGCATTTCCCACAGACAGGTTCTCCGCTAACGCTCTAGCCTATACTTGTTCGGCAACATACCAGCGTTCCAGCACCTTGCCGGCAATGTAGAAGCCAATTCCAAGCACGGCGAGTAAAGCCGCTGCACCCATGAGTGGAGTCTGTGCTTCTGGTACCTGTGTGCCGAGGATATAGGCAAACGCCGCCAACCCTGGCGCAACTGGCATGATCCAGAATGCGGTTACTTTAAAATCTCGATCTACACGACCGTTGCCACTACCCATATTCAGCACCTTATCCACCAGCTCATCATTCACATCCTGACCACTTTCGATCAGACGCCGTAAAGTTTCGTGCTGAACCTCCCGCTTTCGAATGGTGTCCCAATACGTTGCCACTACGGCGGCGGCGATGAAACCCCAAAAGGCTAGAGAAGCCAGACCTGCACCTACGCCTAATTCACCCATATCTACTCCGTCTTTCTCAGTAATTAATTGCTTGCCTACCTTATACAGATACAAATCTGCTGGATTTGGATGCAGCTGAAGTAAAAAAGATGAAAAATTTCTCTTAACGCCGTGTTCTGGACGTAAAAAGCGAGAAAGCGGAGTGAATATGGGTGCTGACACCTGATAGAAAGACGGTTGTGCAGAGCAGCTGTTTACAGAAAATAGCCAAGAACTAAAAAAGGCAGAGCTATTTCCAAAGGTGTATCGAGAAATTTGGCGAGAGTTGTTTACGGGGGTGAAAATGGAAGTGTTCACGTAGGTGCATAGTGCAGGCGCTTAGTATAAGTGCTTGGAAAGGGAATGAATCAATGCTTCCGCTTTTTCTGCTAGACCATCTGAACCCAGGCGTGAGAGGACTTCAAATAGATAAATTTGCTGCCGATGGACTCCACTTCTCTTACGTCCCCATTCTCGGGTGGCTCATAATCTTCCAAGCCTTCCAAAGCCAAAGCGTTGTGCATCGGCGCTTTTTCCAGGCGCTGCTCGAGCGGTTCATCAAGATGCAGTTCTTTAGCACTCCAGAGCATGCCATCGCGCTCTACAGGGGAAGCGCCATCATATTCAGAGGAGAGAAATACTGCCGACGTGCCAGCCATCTTCTTGTAATTCTGAGCAAACATAGTCTGGTGACTCGGTAGCTGAGGAAAACATGACTGTAAGGGACTTCAGTGCCCGAGGTCTTGCTCTACATCAAGCGGATTGTAAAAAGAAGATCCACGCTCAGTTTGGGATAGGCCTTGATGTGCCTGGTTCTCCAGCGCTCATTTTGAACTTTTCTTTGTAACTTCTTTCCGATTAATTCGTCTAAGACTCAGAGTGACCAACATCGGAATTATTAATATCAGGACCAATACCAGGACTACAGCTTGAGAACGAGCTGTTTACAGTATTAATTACCCATTCGTGCCAAAAAACTCAGGAACGCGCATGTACTACAACTACTTGAAGGTCGCAGTCAGGAATCTCGCCAAGTACAAGATTTACTCTGCTATCAATATTCTCGGATTAGCTCTGGGCCTGACAGCAGCCTTGTTGTTGACGATTTTCGTGGTGGATGAGTTTACCTTTGATCGATTTAACACGAAATCCGATAGAATTTACCGCCTGGTTTCGGCGATAGAATTTCCTGGTCAGGCAGTGAGGCAGTTGGACGTCACACCACCAGCGATGGCTCCCACCTTGTCTCGTGACTATCCCGAGGTAGAGGCCTATACCCAGATCGCCAGCGCCGGCCGAGCCGATATTGCGTACCAGAACAATGCCTACTATGAAAATTTTGTATTCGCAGACAACAGCCTTTTCGACTTGTTCGATTTTGAATTTGTTTCCGGAGACAGAGAGACGTCATTGCTCAACCCTGGCTCAGTTGTCTTAACCCAAGAAACCGCAGGCAAGTATTTTGGAACTGCTGACCCAATGGGTAAGCTTCTGCAGAGTAACCGAGGCGAATTTTTAGTAACTGGTGTGTTAGCTGATATTCCTAAAAATTCTCATCTACAATTTACCATGTTGTTTGCCACGCCTTCGGAAATGCGTGGGAACCTGTCTGATTGGGATAACTTTCAAACAAATTCTTACGTATTGCTCAGCAACAGTGAATCAATTGAGCTATTGCGAGACAAACTACCCGAATTTATTCAAAGCCGAGCGCCAGAAGAGCTCCAAGAAATGCTTAGCTTGCGACTTCAAATTCTTGAAGAAATTCACTTTGGTTCAGCGGATATCGAAAACAGCGTGAGCCCGAACATGGGCTCCCTCAGCACTATCTATACGCTCGCCGGAATAGCTTTCTTCATTCTCTTTATTGCGTGTATTAACTATATCAATCTTGCTACAGCCAGGTCGGCCAATCGCTCCGGCGAGATAGCCATGAGAAAAGTCGTTGGAGCCGAGCGTAGGCAATTAGTGTTTCAATTTTTAAGCGAATCGGTGTTGCTAACCTTGTTTGCGTTTGTACTTGCGCTGGCAGCCACTCAACTATTGTTGCCAATATTCAATGGCTTTACGGGCAAGGAATTAACATTCGAAAATATTTTCCAGCCTATGATTGCCTTCCCAATAATTGCCATAGGATTGTTTGTGGGCATTGGTGCTGGTACCTATCCCGCGCTTTTTCTTGCCAGTGTAAACACACTGAACGGTCTAAAGGGTAAGCAGCAGGCAAGCAGAACTTCAGTGTTGTTGCGCAAGAGCCTTGTTACTACTCAATTCTGTTTGTCGGTTGCCTTGTTGATTGCAACCCTAACAGCGATTAAGCAGATGGATTACATCAGCAGCAAACCACTGGGTTTTGACCGTGAAAGTGTTGTGGTCGTGGATATTAACAGTGGTAATTCCAGAAATGGTTACCAGGCAATAAAAAACGAGTTCCTCGCTCACCCGAATGTGAGTTCAGTTTCGGTTAGTTCGAGGGTGCCGGGCGAATGGAAGGACTTGGTGGAGCTGAATATGCGAGTTCCAGGGCAGGATATCGCTCTGGCTCAACGCTCAACGTTCATTGGAATTGATGAGGATTTTCTTCAAACCTTTGGTCTGGAATTACAAACAGGTAGAAACTTTCTTGGGGCCGAGTCAGAGGCGAATGATGTCATCGTCAATCAACGCTTGCTCGAGCTAATGGATTGGGATTCAGCTGAAGCAATTGGTCAGGCTATGGTTTTTTCCAGTGAAGACATAGAAGACTTAAGAGTGACAATAGTAGGCGTGGTGGCAGACTTCCACTTTCGTTCACTACATGAGGAAATAGGACCGCTCATTCTGGGCAATTTCCAGGCGCCGATTCAGAACATCGATTATTTTTCCGCAAAAATCAGCACGGTGGAGGTTGCGGAGACACTGCGACATCTGCAAGACGCGCAAGCCAGATATGATGCAGACACGCCGTTTGAATATCATTTTCTGGACGAACAAATAGACAATTTCTATCGTAACGATGAATTAACGACGACACTTTTTAGTATTGCTGCGGGTATCGCTATGCTTATTGCGTGCTTGGGGCTATATGGCCTTTCCGCATTGTCTACCGAACAAAGATCCAAAGAGATTGGCATTCGAAAGGTGCTGGGTGCGACGGTGCGCCAGATACTGGCTCTACTATCTCTGGAGTATGTAAAGTTGGTGGTGCTGGCTAATGTGATTGCATGGCCTGTGGTGTATTACCTGCTCAGTCGTTGGCTGGATACATTTGCCTACCACGATGGTCTCAGTGCCATCAGCTTCGCACTGGCGGCGATATTTCTATTAGGCGCGACGCTGCTTACAGTAAGCGGGCATGCTATTAGAGTTGCACTGGCAAACCCGATTGACAGTATGCGTTATGAATAAAAGGGGTAGTTCAATGTATTTTATTGCGAACTGCCCTGGTTAATAGAGACGCCTCTATTAGTACTAAACTCTATTACACCAAAGCCTTTTTTCTCCATCGCAAGCCCTTCCTGAGAGTCTCCCATGGATAACAAGACTGAGCCTAGAGTTCCGGTAGCTTCGCTTAGTTCGGGTTTTATGGCCAGGGCCTGACGAAAGCTGGCTGCGGCCTTTTCCAATTTTCCCAGTCCGCGCATAGTGTTGCCAAGGTTAAAATGAGCATCGGCGAGTTTAGGATTGATGGACAGAGCTTTGTTATAGCTGGCAATCGCTTCATCGAACCTGTTCAGTTTAGCCAGAACCATACCGAGGTTGTTATGTACTTCGGCTACACCAGGATTGATCGACAGGGCTTTGTAAAAACTGTCGGCGGCTTCACTAAATTTCCCCATTTTCTTGAGCACAACTCCGAGGTTGCAATGTACGTCGGAGGACTTAGGGCTAATGGCCAGCACCTTACGAAAGCAAGCAGCGGCCTCATCGTGTTTGCCCTGATCACTGAGAACGGTGCCCAAGTTGTATTGCGCATCGAGGAAATCTGGCTGGATAGCTAGAGCTTTGCGAAAGCTAGTGATAGCTTCATCCGCTTTACCTGTTCTTAACAAAGCGACGCCAAGGTTGCTATGGGCCATAAGGAAGTCAGGTTTAACCTCCACAGCCTTGCGATAACTGGCAATTGCATCGTCCAGCCTGCCCAACTCATTGAAGATGTTGCCAAGATTGCAGTGTGCATCGAAATAAGTAGGTGCGCTGGCAACGGCTTTTCTTACCAGGTCAATGGCAGCATCAGCTTTGCCCATTTGGAAGCTGACTATGCCTAACATATGCAAAGCGACGGGTTGTTTAGGGTCGGAACGCAATACCTGTTGATAGACGTTAGCGGCATCGGGGAGGCGACCTGCGTTGAGGTGTTGTTCGGCAGTGCTGAGGGCTTGTTGAATATTGATATTGGTTTCTCCCTCATTGGGTAGGCGCGCTTGAAGTGGGCGACCTAATTGGTTTTTCGTTAGCGGCTGTTGGTAGAGTTACTGCTCCAGGATTGCCATTAGGAATCCGTGCCCACCTAGAGTTTACCAAGTTAAATCATCCGGGATTTGAAAATCAGCATAGGGATCATCATCTTCACTAACAGCATTTTCTTGTGCCTTAGAGACTACTACTTTGGCGTCACGCTGTTCAATTTTTTTTGCCACACCCATGGGAACTAATACGTAACTATTTTCCTGTCCTTGCTTCTGCGTAACTTTTTGTTTAACTACAGCAAGAGTGCCGCGGCTGAGTTGATCAACCTGGGTTTGACTGACGTATATATGTTTAATTACATTCGCATCGGTAAAGCTGAATTTCTGATCACCATCTTTGGCGACGATGTTCATCTCAATAAGCTGTTTTATCTGAGCTGCTAATGCATTTTTTTCGGCTTGCTTATTCTTCTCCAGATTCAGCTGTCGGTCTTTGGCTATCTTCTCGGACTTTTCTCGATCCAGCTCTAGCTTATGCTGATCCACTGCTGGATTCTTGCTCTTACGGGCATGCTTCTCTTGTTTGTGTTTGGCACGCTTGAGTTGCTTGGCTTTCTTGTCGTCTATCAAGCCAGATTTTTTGAGTTGATCTTGTAGAGAAACAGGCATAAGTAAATAGTTTTGGCTTATTAGTAGTTAAGAAGTTCGCGGTCAAACCACGATTTGCATAAGCTTAACATGGGCAATTCGAAAATCGAGGGTTAAAACCCAGGAATGTTCAGCTATTGATTTACCGTGAATGATTTATAGCTACAGACCGCGTTGATTCTACATCCTCGAGCCTGTCTAATCGTGGTCTGTTCTACCTATTCCACAATGGTGTATGCTGGCGTCTATCCCTTAGTTTCCAGATAGCCATACAGAGGTATAGCTCATGATTAGTTCCGCTGATCTATTCGTACTCACGCTACTCTCCACTGGAGGGCTGTATCTCAGTATGCTCGCCTACTTCAATGGACTGGTAGGTTCAAAACATCGAAATACCCAAATCATGTGGAACTCAGAGCCCGTCCTTTGGATTCTTACATTTTTCTTGGCGGTTGCAGTTATATTCCAAATTATAGGACCAATGGTAGGGGCGCAGGGGCCAGGAGTTTGGTACCTCACCGGGGCAGGTAACTTACTCATCGTCTATATATACCTCATCATGGAACTTGCTCGCCACGACCTGCCAGTAGCCGGTTATTGGAGCGTATTCGCGCTGACCGTACTCGCTATTCTCAATACAGTTGTGAGCCTTGCTCCGCCTCTCATTTCTCAATCGCTGGATCTCGGTGGCTACAGGGAAATATTGGGAATACTACTAGTGTCTATGACGCTTATACTTGTTCTCTTGGTTCTGTTTAATTTGGTCCGATCCCTTCAAAGCTCACTGTTGAAAACCTGGACTGCAGAACCTAACTCGCGAGATCGACACACAGCGGGAGGGGTTGCTGTTACAGCTACAGGAGAAGTAAGCAATCCCGATGGAGTGCTTTCTGACATAAACCTGCAAGCAGGGGAAACATCTGAATCTAATCCTGCCACCCTAAATAAAGACAGTTGCATCGTCGTTGATTTTGGAGTCCGTAGAATTGAGGATCACGGTTTTAGGTCTGACCTTCGCATTATCGGTGACAATGCAGATCAAGTCATTGCAGTGGAGGTCAGTAATGACAAGCAAAACTGGGTGGTATGCGATAGAGAAGAAGAAATTTTGACTGACTGGGATGTGCCTTACTTTGGCAGCCCATGGCGATACGTCCGTATCCGCAATCAGGGTGACCAGGCGATTCAAATAGCTGAAGTTTATGATTTGGATTGATAGTGGGGAGTGGAAAGCTGGTCAAACTTTAGGCTGCGTTGGAAATTAGTCACAAAGCTTATGAGTGATGTAAAAAACCCTGTCCCGTTTCCCCAATAAACAATAAGAAGAAGGGACTGTCGTGTTTAGCTCAACTGTATCCATACCCACCTGGGTTTTTCTCTTGCTATTGGCAGCCGCGAGCTATGCTGTGGTTATGAGTATTCTGTTTCCCGGTGCCCGTTGGTTTCTAAGGCGTCGACTAAACAGAGCAGTAGATAGAATCAATGCGAGTCTGCAGATTGAAATTCGACCCTTGCAACGCACAAAACGCCAGGTGCTTATCGATCAACTAATGTTTGATCAGGAAATTCTCGCTCTGATCGAAGCGCAGTCTGAGCAAGATGATATTCCCCGTGAAGTTTTACAGGACAAAGTGAAAAGCTATGCGCGAGAGATCGTGCCTTCGTTTAACGCCTACGTCTATTATCAAGTGTTCTATTGGCTGGCGAAGAAGGTTTCCAGGTTCATTTATCGTGTGCGGGTAGCAGCGGCCGATCAGAAAGAGCTTCAGAGCGTTGATCCCGAAGCTACCGTAGTATTTGTGATGAATCATCGCAGTAATATGGACTACGTATTGATTAGCTACCTCGCTGCCGAGCGAGTCACTCTTTCCTACGCAGTAGGTGAGTGGGCCAGAATCTTCCCGCTGGAAATGCTGATTCGGGCCATGGGAGCTTTTTTTGTTAGGCGCGGCTCACAAAATCCTCTTTATCGTAAAGTGTTGGAACGCTATGTTTACATGGCTACACAGAGCGGCGTATGTCAGGCGGTATTTTTAGAGGGCGGCCTAAGCAGGGACGGTTTAATGGGCGAGCCGAAGCTCGGATTTTTGGATTATATGTTGCGCAATTACGACTCACAGACCGATCGCAATATTGTCTTCGTGCCGGTGGGCATCAACTACGACCAGGTGTTGGAAGATCAAAACCTGCTTAATTGGGACAACAAAGAAAAGAAACTCAGCAAGCTACAACACCTGGGCAAACTCTGGCGGTTTCTAAAGAACAATCTGTTCGCAGGTTCACGAAAACGCTGGAAGCGTTTCGGTTATGCAAGTGTGAACTTTGGCATGCCTGTATCCATGCAAAGGTACTGCTCCTCTAAAGAAATAGATTTTAAGCATCTTGGCAAGGAGAAACGCATCGAGAAGGTGGCCGAGTTGGCTGAGCTATTGATGGACGCGGTACGCTACGTGGTGCCAGTGCTCCCGGTTCCTACTATCTCGGCCGTGTTAATACGGGCTGGTGAGCAGTCGTTGACCTCGCTCGAGATTGTTAGTGGTTGCGACGAGTTGATCGATGAAATGATTGAGCGTGGTGCAGCCATGAAAGTCGAAGACAAGCCCCGACATCGCACACTGTCCCGTAGCCTGGACTTGTTAAGACAACGGGGACTAATAGTAGAGAAAGATGATCGCTATCAGATCAATCCGCAGCAACGCCGAGTGCTGGAGTATTACGCCAATTCAATAGAGCACCTGTGGAAACAGGAAGACCCAGCTTAGGAGTCATTCTCTTTTCTACTATTTTAAGCCATCAACATCACTTCAGATCGAACGTGTAGCAATAGCAGGTTCGGTTCTGGCGGCGCCGGATGATGGTCCGAGTACGGCAACTTGTCCAATTAGAATAAGTGCAATCATTCCCAAGGGAGTGTAGTACCAGGCCATTGTTGGCATATTGAAGCTACTGGTGAGTACGATACTGAAAGCGATAGTCAGTATGGCTCCCAGCGTAACCCCGATTGTTGAGACCATTAGATTCTCTACCATGAAGTGGCGCAGAATTTCTAAGCGAGTAGCGCCCAGAGCGCGACGGGTACCAATTTGCTTTCGACGTCGATTGATTCCAAACACTGCCATACCCACAATGCCCATGCTGGTAATAAATATCAGTGTGATAATAATTGCCCAAAGAATAGTACTCATGGCACTGTCAATGCGATAGCTCCCTTCACGAGTTTGCTCGAGGGACATAAGATCTCTAATGATGCGATTACTGTTGCTAGCTACCAGCATTTCTTCTACTTCTGCCATTAATCTGTCGCGCTGACCTGGTTCGGTTCTAATGAGATAGGTTGCGGAACTCCCAACGCTGGAATTTGGCTGAAGCATGGAAAGCTCTACGCTTGAGTTGCTAGGCCAGGGTCCTTGTAATTGTTCGACTACACCAATAATTTGATGGGCTTCTGATCCATTGATGAACATAGTTTCACCAAGCACTCCATTGGGCTCTCTATCCGGAAATAGATTGTTCGCCAATTGCTGGCTAATTATCAGTTCGCGAGTAGTTATAGCCTCACTGCCTGCGCGCCATTGAACGTCTTCAGCAGCAAAATTGCGGCCAGCAACAAGATCGAGATCCATTGTCTCTATGGCATGTTCATCGACTCGATAATAAGCCGCGAAAGAGGTGGCAGCCGCCTCGTCATCCACTAGTCTTACACCGGTGTTGGAACCACTTCCGCTTACGGGAATAGCATTGGTAACGGTAGCATCAACTACGCCTGGTGTTTGTCTTAGCCTTTCCAGATCATCTCTTACTGTTACCACTCCATTGAATTCATCGCCGTAGCCAACACTGGAAAGGTAAAATGTATTGGCTTCGTCTAATCCGCTGGGTCTTGCCATCAGGTTGGAACGTTCATTAATTATGAAGATGGCATTGATAACAACAGTCATGGTGAAAGCTATCTGCAAGGTTATCAATACTGCCCCTAGCTTGTTTCTGATCATGGCTCTTAGGATTGGTCCTATTTCCATTTTGTGATCACTCCTCGAGTCTGTTCATATTTAGAAAATGCGTGCTGTAAGTGTTCGAAATAAGTGTGGGATCTAGTCATATAGCTACAAATATTCCCGTTGTAAGTTCTATTGTGTTTTTAGATGGATCGCCGGATTCACATTGCATGCTCGCCAGATTGGATAAAGCCCGGCGACAATAGTGCTCATAATTGCCATTAACATAGTAATCGCGATCAGGTTTAGATCCAGTTGAATCCAGTCGGTTTGCATCAAGTCCTCTCCAAGCAGGACTTTGACGCCCTCCAGGCCGAACCCTGCTAAAACCGCACCAAACAGACCGCCAATCAAGCCAATGAACCCTGCCTCGATAACGTGCTGGATAAAAAGCGAACCTTTGTGAGCGCCTAGTGCCTGGCGTACGCCTATCTCTGGTGATTTACTCAGGAATTTTGATAACAGTAATCCTATGGTGTTTAGTAGACACACAGCGAGCAACATAGCAGCAAGAGCGGATAAGATTTTGGTCTCGTCTGGCAGCACTTCCTGTTCAATCAGCCACTCTTCGACATCTAGAATATTATTGTTCAGTGGTTTTTCAAATCTGCCTAATTGCTTTTGCTCTGCGCCATAATTGTTAATGAAGTTGGCGTAGTCCGCTTCAGCTTCGGGTGTTTCCAGTTCTACCCAGTATTGAATCCATACACACTCGGAATTGAGGAATGCCTGCCACCCGACACCAACCACCGGTTTATGGCAGCTTGTGTTTCCCGCACGGGAGAGTTCAAGTGAGGGAATCAAATTCCAGGGCAGGTAAATTTCTTCGCCGGTATCGAAAGGGCCATTATTAACGTCATAATATTTTGGTACAGGATTCCACTCATCAATAACTCCCAATACCTGGAATGTGTTGCCTTCCATATTGAGAATTTCTCCGGTTGAGTCGCCCCCGCCGTAGAGTCGCTCATTGAGTTCACGTGAAAGTACTACTACCTGCTGCAAGTTAGTATCGGCATCCTCGTTCCAGCTACTTCCATACAAAAATGGCACGTCGAACATGGCAAAAAAGTCAGCCGATGCACCACGACCCACACTACGAAAAGGACGCAGTTCAGGATTCTCGGGTTCGATAATGCCGACAAATTTCGATGACATGGTTTGTCTGGATGCTCGCCCATCGCGCATGAGTGCCATTGAATCCAAATAGGTTAATTGCCGCGGTGGGTCGAAACTCTGGTTTGGATTGCCGATATCCAATTGCACATGAAATAGCTGCTCACTCTTCTGCGGTATAGGATTTCCTCCCATCACATAGTTGAGTGTGTAAATCACCATATAGGCACTAATGCCAATAGCAACGGCTAATACCATGAGCGAGCTGAGGATAGGGTTACGCTTGTAGCTGAGTGCACTTAGACGCAGATAATAAAAAAGCATGAGTTGGACCTTTGTAGTTCGGGATTGATTGTGCTCAGGCAAACACAGCTCTGGGCTCTGCGTTCTCATTCACAGTGGTTAAATCAGAACTGCTTATACGTCCATCCAGAATGTGAACATTTCTTTTCGACTGACTGGCAAGATCCTGATCATGGGTCACCATGATGATGGTGGTGCCGTCATCATTGATTTTCTGCAGTAGATCCATCACGCCATGGGCAGTATTGGAATCCAGATTACCGGTTGGTTCGTCTGCCAGCAGGAATAGGGGATTCCCTACTAATGCTCTGGCAATCGCAACTCTTTGTTGCTGACCACCGGATAATTGAGAAGGAACGTGTTTCTTCCGTGCGAAAAGCCCAACGGATTCGAGAGCTTCGTCTATGCGCTCTTTGCGTTCCGCTGCTTTCATGCCGCGATAACGCAGAGGAACATCGATGTTGTCGAAGAGATTGAGATCAGGCATCAGATTAAAACTTTGAAAAATGAAACCGATCTTCTGATTACGAAGTTTAGCTCGCTGGTAGTCACTCAAAGTAGAGACATCAATATCATCAAGCAGGTACTGGCCTGTCGAAAGCGTTTCCAACAATCCAGCAATATTCAGAAATGTAGTTTTACCGCATCCGGAGGGCCCTGTAATCGTTACAAACTCCCCTTCATCGATGGTAAGTGAAAATTCATTCAATGCATGGGTTTCTACTAGCTCTGTTCTGAAGACTTTGCACACATCTTTCATTTGCAACATTGGTCAATCCCTCGTTAGTTATTTATTAGCACTGCTTCTGCGCTGTTAAATGAATCGGTACTGGAAACGATGATGTTGTCCCCGGCTGATAAGCCATCGAGAATCTCGATGCTGTTTAAACTGGTTGCTCCGGTTACGATAGCTCGTCGATGGGCAATGCCATCATCGATGACATAAGCAACTCGGCCATTTCCGCTGTCAAAGAATTGGCCACGCTGAACCATTAGCACGTCGTCTTTTTCTTCCAGCAGTATGCGCGTGGTGAGACGCTGATTTTGTCGCAGGCCATCGGGAACCAGTTCGTCGAATCGAATCCTGCCGGTCACCTGGTTATCGATAATCTCTGGAGATACAGCAACGAGCGTTGCATCAAATTGTTGTGTTCCCGCCCGTATTTCAGCATGCATGCCGATGGCAAGATCGTCTGCATAGCTTTCCGAGATTAGAACTTCCACTTCAAATGCGGACAGGTCGACTACGCTAAGCACAGCCTGGTTCTTGGCAACATTGGTTTTCTGGTCAACAGTTAAGTTGCCAACGATACCGTTAACTGGAGACACGATAACTAGCTCTCCAACCTGTCGCACCAGGTCTTCAACCAGGAGCTCTTGCTGATCGATATTTAGTTGTGAGGTTTGTAACTCAAATTCGAGTCGTTCATTATCAAGATCAGTATCCAGCAGTGAATGATTGTGCAGAAGCTCAGCATTTTCCAAGTCGTCTTCTGCCTTATTGAATTCAATTTCAGTAAGTGCGCCTTGAGTAAATGCCTGCTGTGCTCTATTTAGTTCCCGTGTTGCGGCCTTTAAGGCGATAGTGGCGGAGTCTTCATCTTTTTGATTCTGCAATTCTTGCTGACGAGTAGTAATTCGCTGACGGGCGAGTTCAATTTGTAAGGAGGACAGGCGTGATTGTTCCTGTAAAAGTTGATTCTGAGTCTCGGGGCTCTCGATAGTGGCCAGCACTTCTCCACTGTGCACTCTGTCACCGGACTCGACTTCGAATGTTATGGTGCCTGTTTGAGTGGCATAGAGTGTGGGGCTAATAGCGGCTACAACGCGGCCCTGCACTGAGATGTCTCGCACAAAATTGCCGCGACTCACCAATGCTGTTCGCAAGCGCTCACTGGAAACGGATTCTTGTGCCATTGACCAGCGTTTCACCGTGGGTGCGGCAATCCAGCCAGCGGCGACCAGAATTACCAGCAAACCAGAGGAGAGCAGGATCTTCGATTTACCAGTTTTCGGTTCCAACGCTATATCTTGCGAGGAAGTATCAGAAATTTCCATAGCGCCAGTCTTCTAAGCATTTGATTTTTATTGAATTCAATGAATAACTGAATAATCAGCAATTCATGGCTATTGAAACTTAGATGCCGGGAAGACCGAAACGGTTACAAGATTGGTAGAAGTTAGTTGAGGGGCAGTTAACGAGGGGGCGCTGCGATTGGCGTAGGGAATGAGTTTTTGCTTGGGGAAGCTATTCCTTATGCTAATTCTCTTTCGAAAAGCTTCTCTACATTATGTACCACATATTCTAGCATTCTCTGTTTGAAGCATTGATTAGTTCACTTACTAGGCGTAGGTTTGAAGATCGAATTCACAGCATAATATCCTATAAGAGCTAATTGACAATGGAGGTTTGAATGGCTATTCAAAATTCTCGTATTAAAGCGCCACATTTACTGGGTTTAATTAGTGTAATCATAGTATTGCTAACTCCGCCGGTGATCCTCGCGCAGTTTGTAAGCGATGATATTCCTCGCCTGGTCAATGGGCTTCCCGATATGCAGGGCACCTGGGACTTTCGCACCATCACCCCTTTCCAGCGTCCCGAAATCCTGGCGGACAAAGAAGTACTAAGCGAAGCGGAGGCAGCAGCATTTGAGGACGCTGAAAACGAACGCCGAGATAGAGATAACTTCACCGACACTTCCACCACCGGCGACTACAATCAATTCTGGTACGACCGAGGCAACGAAATTCTCGATGATGGTCGCACCTCATTAATAGTCGATCCGGCCGACGGCCGCATTCCAGCGTTAACCGCTGTTGCTCGAAGCAGAAACCAATTAAGACGAGAGGCTGCTCAGCTAGCCGCAGGTGTAGAAGTCAGACCCTTATCCGAGCGCTGCATCATGGGTTTTAATTCCGGGCCGCCGATGATTCCCAGCGCCTACAACAACAATGTACAACTAGTACAAACAGATGAATTCGTTCTTATACATAATGAGATGGTTCATAACATCCGTCCTGTAAAGATGAACACAAGCAGTCACCTCGAAGTTCCTCGTAAATGGGAAGGTGATTCTATCGGGCATTGGGAAGGAGACACGCTAATTATTGAAACCAATAACTTCGCCAGAGAAACATCCTTTGGCAACTCCAGTGCAAGCATGCATCTGTTGGAAAAGTTCTGGATGATCGATGCGAACACTCTGGGTTATGAATTCACCATAACCGACCCTACAACCTGGGAAGCCCCCTGGACGGTTATGTTTCCTATGCGCCGTTCAGAAGAACCGATTTATGAGTATGCCTGTCATGAAGGCAATTATGCGATGGCGGGGATATTAGGTGGCTGGCGTAGGCTGGAGGCTTTGGGGCAGTCTGGGCAGCAGTGATTTGATTCGCTCGAATACTGAGTGTATTCGAGTTCCAATTTATGTAGTACAGATAGCTTTGTTAAAAACAAACCGATAAGCATGAAGAAAGAAAAGGAGGCGGGTTTATGCTTCAGGTATAGACAAACAAGAAAACCTGTCTTTTTTTGCGCCTTTTTACTCGATAGACTGATCTTTCGCTTAGTGGCATTTCTGTAAGGGTTGGTATAGATTACAAGCATTGAAACAGTCCTGTATGTTAATTCCTGCCGCACACTTCGAGGTACCTATGAAAATACAATTCTGCTTGAGCTTAGCAATCTCACTTACTCTGAGTGGTGTTGTCGCTGCACAGTCATCTAGCGACTATGAGGTTCCCCGCACACAGTATGGTCATCCTGATTTGGAGGGAGTTTGGAATTTCGCAACCTCGATTCCTATGGAGCGACCGGAGCGGTTTGGTGAGCAAGAATTTCTGACTCCCGAGCAGATTGAAGAAGAAAAAGCACTGCGTGCTGCAGCCGCTGTTGCTGCCGATGCTGCCGCCGCGCAGAGAGTGTTGGACCCTGATGCCCCTGATGCGGGTTCAGATCCAGGTGGCTACAATGATTTCTGGTTTGAGGCTGCTGGCATTGGCGACGTGGTAAGAACCTCATTGGTTATTTATCCTAAGAATGGTCGGTTTCCTGCTGCTGTTGAAGGAGTGGCGCGTCAGTTTGATACGCTCGGACCCGACATTCCAAGTACTCGCCCGGTGCGCACCCTGGTGGGAGGTATCGCCAAAGACGGACCCGAAGACCGTGGTTTGTCCGAGCGCTGCATCGTTGGCTTTAATTCGGGCCCGCCATTCACGCCGAGCCTCTACAACAATAATGTACAAATTATCCAAGGCAGAGACACCGCCGTTTTATATACTGAAATGATTCATGACGCTCGCATCGTGCCATTGGGTGAGAAGCCGGATTTAGCCGATGAGATTCGATTATGGTCTGGGGATTCCAGAGGTTGGTATGAAGGAGATACCCTGGTGGTGGAGACTAAAAACTTCAACGGATTACGCCAATCCTTAAACTATAGTTTTCTTGGTTCCAATGAAGAAACCGTACTCACTGAAAGGTTTACTCGAAACAGTTACGATTCAGTAGATTATGAATTCACCATTGATGACCCGGGCACCTTCACTGATAAGATTACTGCCGTCATCCCTATGACTAAAGTGGCAGGGCAGCTATATGAGTATGCCTGTCATGAAGGCAACTACGGGATGCAGAATTTACTCCGCGGAAAAAGAGTTGAAGAAAGACGATCAGAAGAGGGTTCTCAGTAGATATCGTTCCGACAGTTGTTGGAACGATCTTATTGACGCTGTGATTGACCCCTATGTTTTTCTGATCTCTTAGAAGAATCCCTCTATCACCATGTTTGATCAGGCTCTTACATACTGATTGAACCAATCCACAGTCCGTTGCCATGCTACCGTTGCTGCCGCTTCGTTGTAGCGTTCGGGCGTGGCGTCGTTGAAGAAGCCGTGCAAACAGTCGGGGTAGATGTGCCCCTCGTGGGTCACGTTGTTAGAGGCTAATGCCTGTTCGTAATCTGGCCAGGCATTCATCAGACGCGTGTCCAGCTCCCCGTGTTGCACCATGACCGCAGCGCGAATATTGCGCGCCGCTGCCGCATCCACGCCGCCGCCATAAAACGGTACCGCCGCCGCCAGGTCTGCACCCATTCGTGCTGCCAGTTGATTGGAAACACTGCCTCCGTAACAAAAACCGGTGACACCGATCTTGCCCGTGCAGTCCGAACGATTCTTCAACCAGTGTGCAGAGGCAACAATGTCTTCGAAGCGTTTATCCCCATCGAGTTCGCGGAATAGTTGTCCGCCCTGATAGTCATCGCCGGGATAGCCCCCGACAGAGGTCAACACATCAGGTGCGAAGGCCATGAAATTTGCAAGGGCGAAACGGCGAGCTATATCTTCGGTGTGAGGATTCAGCCCTCGATTCTCATGCACGACAATGATGCCGGGAAGTTGTGAAGGTGTTTCACTGCGGCTGTCGGCACTGAAAGGGCGCGCGAGGTAACCGCGTATATAACCATGGCCATCTGGAGACGGAATGGTTTCATAGCTTACGGTGATACGTTCGTCATCACGTTGAACTTGTTGACCCATGGCGTAATTGGGCATCAGTGCTTCGGCGATGGCGGAGGCAGTGAGTCCTGCCACGGCGAATTGCTTGAGACCACTGAGAAACTTACGGCGGCTGATTTCGCCGTGAACGTAGTCGTTGTAGATTTGAATTGCTCCCACAGGAACGGTACGTCTTTCTTTTTTTGACATTATTATTCTCCCATTTCCCTAAACTATTTGTGCATCTTCGCGTTTTTCTTATTGTTCATCTTCCAGGGCCGAAAGCGGTATTCCGTTTTCATCAAGTCCTTCCACTTCATAGCGACGCCAACCGGCAAGAATGCCTGCCAGGCCATGGTTGCCTTCATGACAGGCATATTCATAGACGGGATCTGAAATGCGACGCATGGGAAGTCTTGCTGACCAACTGCTATCCCAGGACTCGGCATCTTCAACGGTAAAGTCATAATCCAGAGTGTTCTCATCCACCCAGGTGATGCGTTCTTCTACTTTGGCGGCAGGGGACATGTTGCGCCAGCCATACCAGTAGTAATAATGCTGCGTGTTGATTACCAGCGTGTCTCCTTCCCAATGGGCAATGGAGTCGCCTTCCCATTTTAGCTGACTGGTGCTGTGTTCGTCGGTGAAGGGAATGATGCGAGCCGCGTGAATCATCTCATTGTTAATAACAACATGGTCTTTGGTCTGTACCAGCTGCATATTGTTATTGTACGAGCCGGAAATCATCGGTGGGCCAGTGCGAGCATTGAGAATGCAGCGGTCATTTAGAGTTCGAGCTTCAGGCCCAGCACTTAAGCGACGCATCTCGGAAATTTCAGCAGACCGTGCACGGCCGGCTGCATTCAGAGTTGGCACGCGGCCGTTAGGCGGGTCATAAATTAAAGAGGTGCGAAGGTCGGCTACGGTTTCTACGCCGCGCTCGTACCAGAATTCATTATAGGAAATTACGCCAGGGGGGTAACCGGCTCCACCGACGGAATCGATAATCAGATCGCGGTTCTGACGAGTGTTTTCATAGGACTCCCATTCGGCGGCTTCTTCTGGTGTTAGGGTGGCCTTGTCGGCAAGTTCTGGTGGTCGCTGCAATGGAGTAATGGTGCGAAAGGTGTAGGTACCCTGCATATCAGGATGGCCGTGCTCTGTACGCGGGATGTCTGATGTCTGCGCTAACGCGGCAGTGCTCAGGAACAGGCTTGCAGTTATCACAGTAGTAAACGCAGCGGAAATTGAAGTTCTCATATCTTCCTCCATTTATTTCTAACTTATTTTTGTTGGAGCCTAGAGTACTGAAAATACGCCTATTTTGGCTGTATGAAAAGAATTAAAAAGAAAAGTAAGTGGCACTGAAAACCTACTAAAATGCAAAAATCAGCGGGCTTTACGGCCGAGCTTTATCTGTATTTTATTATTAGACGTCGAGAGGAGAAAGAGTTTGGGGCGACGAAAAATAATTGAGAGGAACTACTGAGGAGGAATCAAGAAGTAAGTTATCACTGCCCCCGAAACAAATCCGCTATCCGATCCGAGACCTCATTGGCTTCATTTCGGCGTGCGCCTCGCAGCATATTTGCCATGCCATAGTTTCCCTCGTGACAGGCATACTCGTATAACTGAGCCTCTACTTTGGTCATGGGTAATGTAGCGGTTAGCTTATCGGTAAAAGTGGAAGGATCATCGATGGTGAATTCATAGTTGATGGTTTGCTCACTTACACGTGTAAATCGCTCTGTGAGTATTTTGTTTCTGGAAGTTCCGAAACCATCAAAGCTTTGGGTCAAGCCATTGAAATTGCGTGTTACTACAATCAGGGTATCGCCATCCCAATGACCGCGTGAGTCCCCTGACCAGAGCCCAAGGTTCTGATCCAGGGCCGGGCGCTTCTCGAGATAAACAATACGAGCGTCGTGAACCATCTCGGTCAGGATAACCACATGATCCTTGTTTTGTATGATCTGCAGATTGTTGTTATACACACTCGGTGATAATGGCGGGCCAGCGTTAAAGCCAACGAGACATCGTTCCGACAGACCCCGATCTTCTGGGCCATCCCGGCCAATACCGCCGATTACGAATCTCACCGGGCGTTCCCCGACAGCCTCTATCTCACCACCGGGTTGGTTCTCTATTCCCTCCTCGAGTGGAGGTATGCGACCATTCAGCGGAAAGACGATTCGCGAAGTGCGCACATTGCCTTCGCTGCGAACGTTCTCCATCCAGATGGTGTCATTGTAAAAGGCTTCAACGCCCGATGCGGATCGCACTGGAGCATCTGCCGCTCTCGATCCAATGCCAAAACGCTGAGTCTGTGAAGCGGCGATCTCTTCATCGCTTAGAAATTGCCGCTCACCGAATTGTTCGGGGCGCTGCAATGGGACATTGGATGAGAAATTCCACACTCCCTGCAGGTCAGGTAGTCCCCATTGGGTGCGGGGAATTTCATAGTCTTCGGCAGCCAGGCTGAACTGGGAGACTTGTAGAAAAAAACACGCTAGTAGAGTTAGCGAACTACGGCTTCTCATGACTTATTCCAGGTAAAAGGGGCAGACCAGTTTTATGCTGCTTCTGTGAGCCTACATAATTTTGATCTGTTCCCATTTGCTTATTCTGTATCTGTTAATTGGCTAAGGGGTCAGGTCTCATTTGAAAGTGATAGACCTTGCTGGTGGTGCCAGCGCCAGTTTCCATGTGAAAAGGTGCGCGACTGGAAATCGTGGACCATATGCCTCGACCCTGCCAGCCAGCATCGGCGTCATCGATGCGACCATCCATCCACTTGGTATAAAAACCCAGCGGGTAAGGTACCGTCAGCCGCAGAAATTCACCCTCATTAAGAACCAGCAGACTGCCAGACTGATTACCGGTGTTGATAGGCGTGTTGGCTCCCAGTCCAAGAGTATCGAATTGATCCACCCAAGTGTAATAGCTACCTTCGGAGCTGCCTGATTGTTGAATGTTCTTGAACTGGGGCAGGGGCTCTGTAAAAAAGCTCCAGCCTTCCGGACAGTGTTGGCCGGTGGCTTCGGGGCCGTTAAGAGGTGCGGTACATAGGCTGCGATCGAAGCGACCCATGTGTCCACTAGCCAGGGCTACCCAGGCGACACCGTTGCGGTCGATGTCCATACCCCGGGGAGAGAACCCCTCGATGGCGCTGCCATCTTCATTCAGTGGTAATTCGTAGTACTCGGTTAATGCTGTGGTGCTGGGGTCGGCGCCGGGCATGACCCGTACGACGGCGCCGGGATAACTGAGATTGGAACCCCACACCGAACCATCCGGTGCTGGAGCGACGGCATAGAGGCCAGAGTTAATACGTTTGTCTAACGCAGGATCTATGGCCGCATCCGGTTCCACGTAGTCATCGCGGCGGCCATTGCCGTTGGTATCGAGAATGAAAGGAGTCCAACCTTGCGCAGCAACGGCGTCGCCTGTTTCCAGAAATTCACGGGTGTTAAGCCAACCTACAACAGATCCACCACCGCTGGTCCACAGGGTATTGTCAGCATCTTCGGCGAACATTAGATGGTGAGTGCCGAAGCAGGTATTGATGGGCGTGTAAATTTCAGTGCTTGGATCATAGACGCCAAGGTGACGACCGGACCGGCCTCGCGGCATAACTTGTGCGGAAGGATGATCAGAACCTTCCTGACAGAACTCCGGCACATTACCCGGATCGCGGGCTCGGGAGGTAATCCATACCCGTCCGTCGGCGTCCATCATCGGGTTGTGCACAGTGGTGGCTGCATCCCAGATTGGTTCGTCGCCCCAGGTGGGAGAGGTAGCCATGTTTGGCTGTGGTTCAGGATTGTAATTCGGGTCTTCCGGGAACACCGGAACCTGGTCGATGGTATGGGCCGTGGGATCCAACACCGGTAAGTAGTCGGCACTGTTTTCCAGCGCACCGTAAATTTTGCCATAGGCATTTACCGTGGGATCACGGCGGTCGGTGGAGACTAGATCGTGCAAATAGGCGGTGGGGTCGGCCCAATCCCATTGCGTGATTACCACATTGCGCTCGAGTCCTTGAGGCCGCTCTGGTGCCGGGGGCAATTCGCCACTAGCGATGCGGTCGGACCAGTCAGCAAACATTTCCAGAGTTCGACGATCGCCCATTCCAGCCAATATGCTGGACATGAAGCCTCCGGCCTGACCGGAGCGCACGCGTCGATTCCAGGCATCGTAACTGGTTTCCAGATCCGCAAACATTTCTGGCATGGTGCGGGTAGCGTTGTTGCCCATTTGGTGACAAACCACGCAGCCACCGCTAGTTACGCGGCGGATGTAATCATCCTGAGTGAGCACGCCCGCGGCAATGCCATTGCCATCAGGTCCTGTGCCTGGAAACTCATGAGCTTCGGGAATTTCCAGCAATGAAAACCAATAACCCGCTGGGTAATATTCAGCAGCGGCGGCAGCATTAGGGGCGACCTCCGCAATGAGGTCATGCATCTGGCCCGGCTCGGCACTAATGCGCGGTGAATCCACTAAACCATAGCCGCGAACCCACACCTCAAAATTGGCCTGGGGCAGGTCGGGAATAAGGTAGCGCCCCTGGTCATCAGTGACCACGGTTTTGGAATAAAGTGTTCCCAGATCGCGGGTTTCGGCGATAACCCAGACGCCTGCCTCGGGACCGTTGATGCCTGTGACCACACCGCTGATGTCGTCGTTATCCAGGGTCATGGCAGCAGCTGTCACTGGAGCAGACTCGCTGCTTGTAGAAGAAGATTGGTTGTTGGTGTTTGTGTCGCCGCAAGCGATGAGGAGCAGTGCCACGAAGGACAGGATAGTAGTCCGGAATATGCGCATGATGGCCTCTTTCATTGTCAGGATTTGCTGATTCTCCACTGTACTAGCTAGGGATTTCGGGGGCAATTAGATATTTGGGGGCGGTTGGGAGCCGGGTAGTGAGTTCAGCTCCAGGACTACGAGAATTTATTTAGAATGATTAGTTGGAATATCTACATTTGCCATGGCATAAACTAAAAATTTTACAGATGAAGATTCCCAGCTGAAATTAGTTATGTTTTAGAAAGGATTGTTCTGGCAATGGGAATTAATAGTCTAAATACCCGCTAACTTCAAGAGAATTTGAAATCTTGATTGCTTCGGTTCGTCTGCAAATACACTCGTACTATGGTATCGCTCCCATAAGAAAATGGAACGGTGCTAGGTTGAAGACGCAGTGGGTAGTTAGCCCAGCATTTCCGCGCTAACCATTCGTAGTTAGTACCTAATAAAAAAGCACAGGAAAATCATATTTCGATGAGTATCGAAGTGCGTGTTTTCGTGCATTCAAAAAACAAGGAGCACTAATATGAAGTCCATTTTTATCGCACTTATACTTGTATTCTCTTCCTCCACTTTCGCACAAGTAGTTTCTGTGAATGTGTATCAACCTACGGCTGGTGGAGCGCCCCAGCTTACTCAAAGTTTTCGTGAAGCAAGGGATATCATTCAGGCGTCTGGCGCACAGGTCGCTATTAGTAATGACCTAAGCGGTACGTTTCGTTTCGCTGTTATCCACGATAGTTGGGAAGCCTACGGTGAATGGTTCGCAGCTCTACAAACCAATGGAGCTTTTGGCGCATTTCAGGGCAGAGTATCGAGAGAAGCTGCATCTGTTCAGACTGACAATATCCGGCTGCGCACCATTGAATCAGCAGCGCCAGGCGGTGGACCCGGAGCGGTTACTCAAATAACGGTGTGGGAAGTTACTACCTCCACTATGGCGCGATTGCTTCAGGCAGGCCGAGATTCAAAAGTTATTCACGAAAAAGAAGGATCGGCAGTGTCAGTCTATGCTAACGGAAACAATAGAATGTATTACCTGCAGCGCTACGACAATATGGCAGCTTGGGGCAAAGCCCAAGACACGCCAAATTCCGCAGAGTTCAACGCGTACATGCAATCTCTAGCGGCTGAGGGGAACGGAGATCTCGGCGCAGTGGTAGTTGATTCATTTACCAGTATTAGTCTCTAAGTTCACTAGTAGCTAAAGCGAACTATAAAGGGAGAGCGAGGAGTTGATATGGCTTCTTTCTCTCCCTTTTCAATTTCCCTACGCCACGCATCAGAAAATCTAGCAGCACCTAAATTCAATCTGTTAGACTCAATCGCAATGACCCCAAGCCATTTATTCCCCAGATAAATCTTGTAATGCAGGCTATTCTCGCTGTCGCCGTGTTTGCTGTGTTTATTGTTCTTCGAAGATAAATGTTGGTTCACCCACTGAGTTCCTAACAAGTGGGCTACTAATTGGTCGGTCACAAACTATTTGGTCATCAGTTGCCAGGACATTAGATTGGAAGATTTTGATTTTATAATTATTGGAGCAGGTTCTGCAGGCTGTGTATTGGCCAACAGAATTTCAGCCAATCCAGAACATCGTGTTCTGTTAGTGGAAGCCGGTGGTAGCGACAAAAATATATTGGTGCAAATGCCTACAGCCTTGTCCTATCCCATGGCGATGGACCGATTCAATTGGGGTTATCACTCAGAACCAGAGCCCGGCTTGGATGGCCGGCGCATCAGTTGTCCACGAGGAAAAGGACTGGGAGGCACCTCAACAATAAACGGTATGGTTTACGTGCGTGGTAATGCCCATGATTTTGAAGAATGGGAAGCATTGGGCGCACAGGGCTGGGGATACCGCGAATGCTTGCCTTACTTCAAGCGTGCTGAATCCTGGGTTGGAGGAGGGGATGGCTATCGCGGTGAAGATGGCCCTCTTGCCGTGTGTGCTGGCAATGAGATGCGTTTGAATCCTTTGTACCAAACTTTTATTGATGCCGGAGTCGAAGCAGGTTACCCCGCAACCAGCGATTACAATGGTGAGCGCCAGGAAGGTTTCGGCCCCATGCACATGACGGTGCGCGATGGAGTGCGCGAGTCTACCGCGCGTGCTTACCTGCAACCGGTAATACATCGGTCCAATCTCAAGGTCATCACTAAGGCGCTGGTTCAACGAATAGAGGTAGAGAATGGTCGTGCTGTCGGCATAACATTCGAACGTGCTGGCAAAGTAACAACTGTAAAAGCGCGACAAGAAGTAATTGTCGCAGCCGGTGCCATAGCCTCACCCATGTTGCTGCAACATTCCGGTATTGGTAGCGCGGAAACTTTGGAAGAGGCTGGGGTAAAGTGTGTTCACTCGCTTCCCGGTGTTGGGGAAAACCTCCAAGATCACTTGGAAGTGTATTTTCAGTTTCACTGCAAGCAGCCCGTAAGTTTGAATTCAAAGCTCGGTTTGATTAGCAAAGGCTTAATAGGTGCCAGGTGGCTTTTATTTAAGGACGGGCTGGGTGCCAGCAATCATTTCGAATCTTGTGCCTTTATACGCTCGCGCAGCGGTTTAAAATCTCCCGACATCCAATATCACTTCCTGCCAGCGGCTATGCGCTACGACGGAACGCCTTCCATCGACGGGCATGGATTTCAGGTACACGTGGGACCGAACAAACCCAAGAGTCGAGGTCGAGTAAGAATCACCAGTGCTGATCCAACAGCGCCGCCCAGTATTTTATTTAATTATTACCAGCATGAAGATGATATTGAAGCCTGGCGTCAGTGTATCCGTCTGACGCGGGAGATCATGAATCAACCGGCTATGGACAGTTATCGTGGGGAAGAGATTCAACCAGGGGTTGATGTAAACACCGACGCCGAGATTGATGAATGGGTGAAACAGAATATTGAAAGTGCATACCATCCTGCCGGAACTTGCAGGATGGGTTCGGCCGAAGATGCGCTTGCCGTTGTCGACAAAGATTGTAAGGTGCATGGCTTGAATGGTTTGAGAGTAGTGGACGCCTCGGTATTTCCAAGCTTACCCAATGGCAATATCAATGCGCCAGTGATCATGGTGGCGGAGAAAATTGCTGACGTGATTCTGGGTAAGACTTCTCTGCCGGCAGAAGAAGTTGATATAGGTGTACCCAGAGATTGGGAAAGCAGCCAGCGAGAGGGAGTTCCGGTGCGATAAAGAGGGGAGGAGTAATAAATGATGATATCTCCGTCCCCTTTATCTTGGGTTCCCCCGCCTTGCTCAGTAGTCTTCGACTAGGAGTTGGTTTGAGTCAGGGTAGTAAGGTAATCTAGCTTGAGCGTTTCGGGCTGACAAACCCTAAATTACGCGAGAGCCAATTCAAAACAATAAACAATAAAAATAAGAGAGGACAGGCTATGCCAGCTCTGAGATTCAGTTCTAATAAATCATTTTCCATCCGGTCGCTGGTCGCGCTTGCCATGTTTTTACTTTGTTCAGCCGCCTTCGCCCAGCAACCACCTCCACCTCCTGGTGCATACGACGCTGCCCCTTACTTGGGGCAGGTGCGCAATACCTATGTTTACGGTGATATTTGGGAACGCCCCGGTCTGTCGGCCCGAGACCGCAGCATGATTACTGTCGCTGTGAATCAGGCACTCTATGCTACCTACGAGCTTCGTCTGCACATGGGGCGGGCACTGGATAACGGTGTTACTCAGGCCGAGATATCGGAGATCATTGCGCATACTCTGTGGTACTCGGGTTTCCCAACAGGAGTAAATGCCGCCAGGGTGGCAGCAGAAGTCTTTGCGGAGCGGGGCCTGCCTGCGAGCCCTCCTGGTGCTTCTTCGCGACAGCCACCGGTGGATCCTGAGCTTGAGTTTCCCGGTGCATTCCAGCAAACACCATACCTGCGGGATTTACTTAATCAGGTGGTCTACGCCGAAACCTGGAAGCGCGCGGAGCTGTCGCCCCGTGACCGAAGTATGATCACGGTTGCTGTGGGTACTGCCATGTATGCATCAAGCGAAGTGAGCTATCACGTAGGTCGAGCGTTAGATAATGGTGTAACTCAGGAAGAGATTGCAGAAATAATTACTCACGTAACATTTTACTCCGGCTTTCCTACCGGGGTGAATGCGGCGCGAGTTACCGCAGAAGTTTTGGAATCCAGATGCTTGCCGCTTGGCGATGGACGATTCCCCGCGGCTCCCTATCTCGACGAGTTAATCGGCGGCTTGGTCTATGGTGAAACTTGGACCCGTGAACAATTGTCGGCCCGTGATCGCAGCCTGGCAACCATCGCCGTGACGCTTTCTAATTACCAGACCGATCAACTAAGAGTGCATTTGAACAGGGGATTGGATAATGGACTAACTACACAGGAAATCTCGGAGTTGATCGCCCAGGTGACTTTGTACTCAGGATTTCCTACGGGGGTTAACGCTTCCCGAACTTTTGCGGAGGTGTTGCAGGAACGGGGAATGCCGTTGCCTGATTAAGGTCGAAATTTAGAGTGGGGGAACAATGCCAAACTTGGGCGGGGGAGTTGGTCTGTTCCCTTTTCAACTCGCAGTTTCAACTCGCAGTTTCAACTCGCCGTTTCAACTTTCCATTTCAACTTTCCATTTCAACTTTCCATTTCAACTACGACCCAAACCGATATCTCAGCTTCACCGCCACTGAATCCACAATTCTGTTGTTCCAGCTTTGCTCGAACAGATCCTGAAAAGTAAACAGGCTGTCTCTCGGTAGATTGCTACCTCGGGTATACACCACAAACAGATCGGACAGCGGCGCAATCTCCCAGCGATAACGTGCCTGAAAAGTCAGGCGAGAGATGACGAAGTCATCGGGGGTGTCATCCGGGTTGGCAATCGCGTGCAGATGTTCGCGCTGGTTTGGATTGACCTGGAAGAACTTATCCTCGAATGCCTTAAGTGCAGTCCATTGGGTGCTGAAACGTATCTGCTGCTTTGCGGTGATGAAGTAATTCATCTCCAGTCGTGGCGCCCATTGATGGGATTCGAAGCTGGTGTAGTTGCCATCGCCTTTGTGCACCAGCAAGGCTTCTTCGTCGGTGTAGCGCAGGCTCAGGTCGATGGAGAACCGATCGTTTGGCCGCCAGGCCGCACCTGCACTGGTGGTAATGCTGGCTTTTCCAAGATCGCCTTGTCTCGATCTGATGCCGACGCTGTAAGCGATTTCCTTTGCGCGGTCGGTGCTGTAATCAAGGTTCCCGCCCCAGCGTTCCGGGATTTTGAAGTCCCCCGTGCCACGTCCAAGACGGTCATCGGTCCTAGGAGGGAAATAACTCATACCAAAGGCGAAAGTGTTGCTGTCCAGGTAGGTATAGTTACGATCCAGAAACCACCCGAATCGTACCGGCTGTCCCTCGGTGTTCCATTCGTTAGAAAAACGAAAGCTGGTAAATCGCTGCCGCAATCCAGGCACGTCAGATTCATTCTTCGAATAGTTGTAGCTGAGGTTCATCTGATCGTTACGGGACAGGAAACCGAGTTCATTCATGTCGAAAGTGTCGTCGATATAGGTAGCATTGACGCTGTGTTGCACGCCACGTTCGGGACGGTAGCTGACATCGCCGAGGAATCCGGCACCGGTTACGTCATCGACATCGCTGTGCATCAGTTGCCCGTCAATAATCCATTTGTTGTCCCGTGAAAAATAATGCATGTCGATGGCATTCACAGTGGAGTCTACATAGGAAGCACTCAGGTTGGTTCCCATCCAGCCGATGGCTCGTCTTCCTCCACTTTGGGTGTCTTCGTAAAGGAGTCGGGCAATGGAAAAATCTCGACCCTTAGCCTGCAGATTAATCTCAGTGCCGTCATCGAGATTTCCTCGCACTTGCGAGTCGTCTTCTGATGCCAGCAAGGTGCCATAGCGCAAGTTACCGTTCTGCCCTGTAAATTTGAAGGCACCAAGCAGATCGCTGGGACGGCTGAGATCGGTAGCGATGACGTTCACATCGTCTGGCACGTCAAAACGAGCGGCGCCACCTATGCGCCTGGTATTTAGTAAGGAAATAGGACCTCCAGGACCGCCCCCTCTTCCGGAAGAGCGGGGTGAGGTATTAAATATGTCCTGTCCCTCTAAGAAGAAGGCGCGCTTTTCTGGAAAGAACGTTTCAAAAGCGGTGAGGTTAACCACCACATCGTCGGACTCGACGGTTCCAAAATCCGGATTCAGCGTTGCAGACAACTGAGTGTTGGTTGTTGGTCGCCAGTAGACATCGGTACCTACCTTGTTCTCTGTGTCGTTTTTGATGCCGTCGAACACCGAGGAGACGAAAGGATAGAAAGTCAGTTGCCGGCGCGGTTCAATATCTTGTAGCTCATATTTCTCGAAACCTGACAGATAGATGTTTTGAGTAGTTGGCAGTGGAGGGCTGCTCCATCGCTCGCCGCCCAAGTGTCCTATCTCGCGCTCGAAGGCCAGGCCAATGCGGCGCACGCCGTCGGCTGCTGGCAGTGTCATCATCGACCAGGGCACATAAAATTCGGCGCTCCAGCCTTCATCGATAGCCTGAGTACGGCCATCCCATGAGCCGTCCCACTGCAGGTTCGATATGCGCTCGGGTAGCAAAGACATATCGGTCATGGAGTCGCCAAGATTCAACCTGATACGGTATCCGTACAGGCCATCGCCGGAAGCATCGATCAGTACCTCGATGCCATCTCGAGGCAGACGAAAATCCCGGGTAGTCATGCGGGCTACTAGCGTTTCCGGCGGCTGAAAATTAATGATGCCGACATAGATCCCATCCTCGGTATAGAAGAAGCGGGCATGGGTTTCATAGGGAGGTTCGGCCAAGGTGTCGGGCTCGATCACCTTCATGCCCTGAATAACGGGAAGGTCCTGCCAGACCGCCTCGTCGACAAAACCGTCGAGGACGATATTCGCCTGATCCTGCTCGATGCGGGTTAACTGGGGCAGAGATTGTTGGGCGAACAGGGGAGATGATAGAGGAAACGATAGAAGCAACAAAAGTGCCGACAGAACAATACGGGTAATAACACTGCGCAGGGAACTGGTCATAAAACTCTCTACAAGCGTGCGATCCATCGCTTTCTTTTCAATGAAGCGAGTACCACCTGGTTTCTCGCATATTCTTGATTAATGGACTATAGCTCAACGGTATAGAGACAGGGCATTCAGCAACAATTCGTTGCAAAATGGCAGGAGCCAATGAAAGGGGTCAATATGATGCGCGCTAGAAAGCAGGAGAGGATATTCGCTTAGTTTCCTGTATATTCACTTAAGCCCAAGTATTCAATATGTTCACTTTTTGGCGCCTCCACAAGGAGAATAAAAATGAGAACCCCCTTATTCCTACTGATAGTCAGCCTAACCGCCGCCAGTGCCACAGCCCAAGAATACATCGTTCCCAAAACCGAGTGGGGCGTACCAAACTTTCATGGCGTATGGCGACACGCAACAATTATGCCTTTCGAGAGACCGGTAGAACTGGCTGAGAAACGTGCGTATACCGAAGAAGAGGCCCTTGGTCTTGAAGGTGCGGTACAGCAGAAATTCGATGAAGCTAATGAACCGCTGAGTCCTGATCGCGCTCCTCCGGAAGTAGGTACAGCTCTTCCCAGCCTCGGCAATTACGATCTATTCTGGCGCGAGGATGCCAAGTTTATTCCCACTATCGACGGCGAATTTCGTACCTCTGCAATAACCTATCCTAACAATGGCCGTATGCCTGAGCGTGTAGCAGGGTTCAGCGATAGCTTGCGTGCACAACGAGCTCGCCAACCCAGGAGTAGTGACGGTCCAGAGGGTCGCGGTCTGGGTGAGCGTTGTTTGTTGAATGGCAATTTCGGCAGTCCGGTTATGCGGCCTAGTATCTACAATAGTCTTCTGACATTTAATCAGTCGCCGGGGTATATCAGCATAACTACTGAAATGGCGCACGATACCCGCATTGTAAAAATTACTGACGAACACAATTCAGCAGCAGCGGCCCATAGAAAATGGATGGGCGATTCAATAGGGCGCTGGGAAGGGGAAACACTGATTGTGGAAACCAAGTACTTTAATAGCTGGCAAACAATGTATGGCATACCAACAGATAATCTCACTGTCATCGAAACCTTTAGAAGGGATTCCAACAACAAAATGATTTATGGATTCACAGTGAATGACCCAACGGTATTCACCTCTGAGTTTTCTGGAGAATACGCACTATCGAGAATTGACGAAGAGATTTACGAGTATGCTTGTCACGAAGGCAATTATGGAATGACGGGAATCTTGGGCGGCGCGCGGCGTCTTGAGCAGCTTGGTTTAGAACCTTAACTTTGCAGGCAATCTAGACCAAAAATGTTCGCATTAGAAAATCGCCCACGACATAAATCTGAATAAAAAAATTATCCCAATCCTGATGCCGGACTTCCAGTTTCCAAGCAATGAGCTAATGCCAGCCAAAATTGGTGAACTACAAAATCACAACGGCGTTAGTTATTCCCATGAGTTCTTCCATGCCACTATCGACAAAATCATGGGCTATTTGGATTAACACTATAGAAAGGGGTCGAAGGATGCTGGCTTCGACCCCTTCAAACTTGAGACAAGTCAGCGTTTAAATTGCGGGGTAAATCTGCTGACAACGATATATCTTGTCTTCAGTTATTCGCGATCGGGCGGCTTGCACGCTAGCAAATGCGTCCTGTGCCCAGCCTTCCCCCGTGATTGCGTCGAGAGCTGCTCCCAATCTGGCAAGTGACGACGAAACAGCTATTACCGCCAGTAAATCCGACGTGTTACCAGAGCCTACTTCCTGCTGCACCATCAGGGTTAAATCTGCGAAACCATTGGCCCGGGCCGTACTCTCCAGAGCGCCAATTGCGTCGATGTATGCCTGAGGATTCTCGGCGCGAACATAAAGGTTACGAGTTGCCCAGGTCGCCAACGCTGGTCCGTTATAGGGTCGAATGATCTGTGCTTGCCTGGAACCGACCAGTTCGCGATAAGGTGCCAAATTAGCGACAAAGCTTGCGAAAGCGGGATCGTTGAATTGAGTGTCATAACTCGCCAGTGCCGTTTCCAAGGAATTGCTAAAGTTAAACACCAGTGATTCACCTGGAACTCCACCGCTCACTGCCTGACAGAATCCAGCGAGGTTGGCATTGAGTACGGCAAAAAGCTGAGAGTTTTCCTTCAAGGCGGCTACATAACCTGGAATGTCAGAAACGACGACATCAGTCGTGCCCATGACGCCACCCAGTGCGGCGGGGTTGACCGGTTCTTGTGCAGCAGTTTCAAGTGACACTGTCACAGAGAACACGAAGGCCAGTAATAGTTTGAATTTATTCATTCTTATTGCTCCTGTTAGTTGTTGTAATATCCAGAGCACTACTGGCATGAGCTATCACCAACTACGCACAATGTTAGGTATAGCAAATTTTAATCAAAGATAGAACTGTGGAATAGTTAACGACAGGAATTAGGAGGCCGAAGTAAAAGTACTTTCTGCTGAGAAAAGGGGTTAATGAAAAGAGGGCAAAAGAAAAAATGCAGTAGTTTTGGGAAGGGCTATTGGAAAGTGGAGACTAGGACGCGGGGTAAAAGTTGAGCCTATATGTTACGTAGTTGTTTTTGGTCTAGATCCGTAGCTGGTAAAACACCTAATCTGAATCCAACAATTCGTTGACTGCCCTATACGCTTCATTAATCGCACCGTCTGTGTGGGGGCTTGCGGATGCATCGGCATTGGCAATGGCTATTCGTCCAAGCCGCTGTCGACCCACAACCGCTGGCCGCTGCGCCGTGGTGCTGTAGGCCCACTCGTCCGGGTCCGACAGGGGATTGTAGGAATAAGTATAGCCGTGTGGCCATCGATTGACTGTTATGCCCAGGATATCTTTCTCATCGTCAAAGCCGGAAGAACCGAGAACACGTGATAATTTATCGCGGATCTGTAATTCAAATTCGTCGAATGAGGTGGTCAACATTTTGTTGCGGCCAACAAGGTGCTGCTCACGGCGGTTAAGCCCTTGACCGGGGGCATCAAAATAGGCCGACATTCTAACCACTATTGGCTCATCAGGATTGCGAGTAGTGCTGTAGTCGCCCATGGACAATGAAGCCTGCAGCGACGTTCTGGAAAAGGTAAAACCCGGCGCGGTTACGCCGGAAATCCCTGCCTCGACAAAAGAGCGCCAATTCGACACCAATACTCCGCAGTACATAAGCGGTGATTTCACCCCATAGGCCAATGCCTGTTTCTGCGGGGCTGGAATCTCCGGACAAAGATAGGGAATCACCGTGTTCCAACAGGCCATGACTACATTCTTGCTCTTAACCGAGAGCGCCTGACCACCAACAACATAACTGGTTTGCACTTGCTGCTCATTAAGATGGCGCACATTGGTAACGGTGCTATTCAAACGAACTCGGCAATCATTGTTGGCGTTGTCCAGTTGTTGGTAATTCACGGCGGCGGTGATTATATCCTCCGCGTCTTGCCCGGTTACGGCACCTGGAATCAATGAGCGCACAAGTAATCGGGTAATAGTGGCGTTGCCATCCGGGAAGTACATGTCAGGATCGCCAGCTCCAGCCCGCTGCGCATTCTCTCTGCCGTGTTGCCCGCCTGGCTCGTTCGCTAACAAGTTAGGTGGCAAGTCTTCAAGCGTGAGCCCTTCGAATCCTGGGTAGCCGCTGTCGCGAAAATAGATGGCAGGGATCGCATCAGGGCCTACTACGAATGAGCCATGAAACGAAGCCTGGAACAGTTTCACCACATCCGGGTGGCATTTGACGATGTTAAGCAGGAAATGCTCATAACTCATATGACCGAGCTGTTCGCGAGTCTCTTGCGCACTTAGACCCTCGAAATAATTTTCTTTGCTTTCATAGAGCCGAATGGCATCTCGTTTCGCCTGATCATTTAGCGGCGATTGGGCAATGGATTCACGGATGGGCTGTCGATTAAAACCCACAACCAATTTGTCAGCACCGAAGGATTCACGGTCAAAGAATGTGCTGCTCATTAGCCCCATATCGCGATAAAAGGAAAACATGTCACGATTCTTTTCGAAGTAACGGGTGCGATCGATACCCAGCTCCCACAATAGACCGGCTGCCACCGTGCTGTACTGCGAGGGAGCTTCAACGTTTAGCGTGCCGCCATTAACCAGATGCATGCGGCCGTCATGCCAGAATTCATTTCGCTTGGCATGACCACCAAAATCATCATGATTGTCGAGCAGAAGAATACGGGAATCGGGGCCGTGTTGTTTCCTGTAGAAATACGCCGCCGACAGCCCGCTAATACCCGCGCCGACAATGACCAAATCGTATTCCGGTTCCCCGCTGTCTTGATATTGCCAGGCCTCGCCGTCGCGCAATTCATGTGCATTTTCGAAAGAACCGGCGTGGCTGCCGCGCAAGCCCTGAATAGTGGGTGGGTAGTAATCCGGAGAAATTAGCGAAGGATTAAGTTCGCCCTGGGCGATAGCTTCCAGCGGTGAGAGTGCTGTCCCAGCGGCCAGACTAACCGCGCAGCCATTTAGAAAATCGCGGCGGCTAAGATGTCCCTGAGCTTTGTTGCGCTTGTTTTTATTCAACGGCTTTGACCTGTTTTGCTTGGATTGTCTGATAAAGCATGGGGCTTAGCAAGCAATGCTATGTCCTTCGTTAGTAGGCCAGTGAATAGGCTTCCCGTCTCGGATCGTTTGCGGAAAATGCCTCGAATCCAGCTCTCCTTAGCGGACATTTAGGCCGAGACCCCTGCTGTGCTAGACTCTCCCGTTAATTGAACAATAAAACCGGAGCCCAGACATGGGTAAACTGTTAGACGAATTAAAGAGGCGTAAGGTCTTCAGAGTGGCTGCGGTTTCCGCCGTTCTGGTTCTATTAGCCGTGGGATCTCAAATTCCAGATCGCTTTACTATTTATGCGCAAACCAACGTCGCTGATTCTCCTGCGGGATTGATTGAGCTATGGGAGTCTGGACAGACGGCGTTTGGCCAATACGTGACAGGAGTCCCTTTTACGGTTGAGACGGGCCGCGAACTCGCCGCGAATCCACTATTGGACTATGCCTTTCTAAATCTTGAACAAGACTACAATATAAACTCGGCTCTTGACCTGGCCCAGGGTCTGCAAAGTGGGACAGAAGGCACCGCGATGGAGTTACTGGTTCGTATTCCGCCTATGTCTGAAGACGGTGTGGAAACTTCGCGGGCGCGAGTCAAAGAGCTCCTTGCCATGGGAGCGGATGGTGTGGTGTTCCCGCATGTGCGCAGTGCCGAGGAGGCACGCATGACGGTTTCGTTCTTCGAAGACGTCAACGTTTGGTCCCCCGCTAACCCAGATGGTGACATCGTTGTAATGCTTATGCTCGAAACTCCCGAGGTATTTGCTGAGCTTGAGGAAATTGCAAATATTCCAAATTACAGCTCGTTGGCCTGCGGAATCGGCAGTCTGACTAACGCCTTGGGTGGTGACCGAGGGGCTGCCGAGAAAATGAATCTTGAGGTTTTGGCGCATAGTCAGCGTGTAGGAATGGCAGATATGATTACCGCCAATACTGAATCGGTAGCGCGTCGTGTAAACCAGGGCTTTCTTGGTTTACTGGTGTACGGTCCCACGGCGAATGAAGTCATTCGATTGGGTAGGGCTGCAGCTGGTCGCTAGCTTTATGCATCAAAGAGTGTTCTCGTAAAATATTGCTGCTTAAGGTCTACACCAGCCTTGAGCAATACCATTCGGGAATGTTAGTCCGGTGCTTTGGCTCCGCAAACGTAACTTATTATAGAAAGCAGCTTGTCGAAGTAGACCGGAGCAAGAAATGACGTTTCAATTCAGACGCAGCGGGCCAAGCCAACTCGCAGGTGCATACAGATTTCATACCTTCTTTTATATGGTGCTTATCGCGGGTGTTTCTGCCGGCGTGGTGAATTTATCAAGTCCCGCCAGCGCGGCTAGCTTGTCCGAGGTGGAGCTATCGGAGTTAGAACAAAGAGGTGAATATCTGACAGCGGCGGGCAACTGTATGAGCTGCCATACCAATGGCGACGATAGCCCGTTTGCAGGTGGGCTTGAGTTTGATACACCATTTGGAACGATATATTCGACAAACATTACTTCCGATCCAGAGGCCGGCATTGGTCAGTGGAGCCTTGAAGATTTTACCAACGCGGTGAGGCATGGCGAAGCACCGGACGGTAAACACCTATATCCTGTTTTCCCCTATACCTCGTATGCGAAAGTCAGTGACGAGGATATCGCGGCTATTTACGCCTACCTCAAGACCATCGCGCCCGTGAAGTCTACGCCACCGGAGAATGATCTTAGCTTCCCGTACAGCCAGCGCTGGACCTCGGGTCTTTGGAAGGCGATGTACCACGACGATGGCCCCTTTGAACCGCAGCCGGGGCAATCGGCCCAGTGGAACCGCGGCGCCTATTTGGTTGAAGGTTTGGGCCACTGCAGCATGTGCCATACGCCGCGGAATTTCATGGGCGCAAACGATAGTGGTCTTGCAATGACAGGTGGAACCTACATGACTCGCGTCGAGGGGAAGCTATCGGCCTGGTCAGCGCCTAACCTTACTTCAGCGGATGTCGGCCTGGCGATGTGGACTGTCGACGATATTGCGGATTATCTGAAACTCGGCGTTAGCCATCGCGCTGGCGTGTTCGGGCCCATGAACGAAGTGGTGGTGAATAGCACTCGACATCTGTCGACAGAAGACGTGCGTGCGATGGCCGTGTACTTGAAGAGCTTGCCGGCTAATTCTCAGGACGGCGGTGAGCCCGCAACAGCGGATGTCTTACGGGCTGGTTCGATACAGTACGACATTCATTGTGGCAGCTGCCATTTACCGACGGGTGAAGGATCGCCAGAGCAGGGCCCCCCGTTGATTGGAAGTCCTGTGGTTCTGGACATGGATCCGGCGTCGCTGATTAATATCACCTTATACGGGGCTCAAACTCCGCATATTTCCCCATCGGATGAATGGGCGTCGAGGGCATGGATACTTATGGATCCTTTCGACAATATATTGGACGATGAACAGGTGGCGGATCTACTAAGTTTTATACGCGGGACGTGGGGACATGAGGCAGGAGCAGTCACCCCGGAACAGGTCGCGGAGCAGCGCTAACTGATGCCGGGGCATTGACAAGTTAAAACTAGAATCCAGAAAATACACGAATTCTATTTGTTATAACGTCACTGCTATTTTCCGAGCCGCAAAGGCACGCTGTCTAAAATAGGGATAATTACTGTTCATGGTAAAGTTAGATTGCTGACGAGGGTTTAGCGCAAAGGGTTTGTTTATGGGACGATCGATACAGATGTTTGAACAATGTTTTAGCAGCGCGTTTCGCCCGATTGCGAAGGGTGTGAAGAGTGCGATGGGTTTGTTGGCATTGTGCGCGCTTGTTGCCTGCTCGCCACCGGATCCTGAGCCCGAAAGCGCAGGAACCCATGCGCTCACCAAGCTAATTACGGCTGAGCAGTATAGCAATTCCTTGTCCTACATTTTTGGTCCTGGCATTGACGCGCAAGTGCAATTTGCGCCGGTGGCGCGCAATGAAGGACTGCTCGCGAACAGTTTGGCCACCGCCGGTGTAAGCGGCGGGCAAGTCCAGACTATCCAGAGTGTTGCCTCCAGCGTGGCCAAGCAGGTCGTGGATGTCGAGAATCGTCAACACCTTGTTGCCTGCCGCCCTGAGTCGATTGATGGGCCGGATAATGCTTGCGCGACGCAGTTTGTGTCGAAGGTAGGCCGCCTTTTGTTCAGACGCGCGCTGAGTGATGACGAAATTGCGACATACGTTGAGTACGCCAGTGCCGCTGCCCTGGAATTGGATGGCAAGGAGTCAGAGGACGAGGAGCTGGATGGTTTTTACGCCGGCCTTCAAGTTGTGCTCGAAGGCTTGTTGCTCCATCCCGAAGTGCTTTTTATTATGGAGAGCGCCGAGCCCGACCCCAACAACTCCGAGCAACTGCGCCTTGACGCTTATTCGCTCGCCTCACGGCTAAGCTTTTTCCTTTGGAATGCAAGTCCGGATGATGAATTACTGGCGGCGGCAGAAAGCGGTGACCTGCAATCCCCTGGTGGTGTTGAGCGGGCCGTTGACAGGATGTTGGAGAGCCCGCGCTTGGTCGATGGGATGAGGGCCTTCTTCGATGACATGCTCATTTTCGATGAGTTCAAGACACTGTCCAAGGACCCCACTATTTACCCGCAGTTCACAAGTGTGACGGCGCAAGATGCGCGGGAGCAAACCCTGCGCACGATCATCGATCACACACTCAACCAGGGCAAAGACTATCGTGATCTGTTTACATCACGCTCGACCTATATGTCTCCAGCCCTGGCAATTTTATACGGTGTGCCCGCACAACCTGGTTGGACCCCTTACACATTCACAGATGACAGCCCGCGCGCGGGTCTGCTTACGCAGGTGAGCTTTCTGGCGTTGACTTCACATCCCGGCCGCAGTTCTGTGACGCTACGGGGTATGGCGCTGCGGGAGCGGTTGTTGTGCCAGACAGTTCCAGAACCACCTCCGGGAATCGATTTTTCTGTTGTGACGAACCCCGATGCGGACTACCCGACGCAGCGTCTGCGCGTAGCGGCACACCTTGAAACACCCTCTTGCGCCGGCTGCCATAGGATTACAGACTTAATTGGTTTATCGTTAGAGCAATTTGACGGTGCGGGCGGTTACCGGCTGACCGAAAATGGGGCGACAATAGATGCGACTGGCGCTCTGGATGGCATTGAGTTCGATGGAGCCATTGGTTTGGGTGAAGCGCTTAGTCAGAATCCGGAATTGCCACGATGTCTCGTGCGGCGTGTTTACAGTTACGCCACCGGTGGGCCGCCGGAAAGCGATGCCCGTCTCGCACTTAACTACTTTAACGAGGAATTTGCCGCTCAAGGTTACCAGTTGCGAAACCTTTTGCGCACAATCGCTCTGAGCAATGCCTTCTCGCTGATCAAAACCAGTCCGAGCGAAGAATGAAGAATAGAGATTGTTAGCGATGGCCAGTTTACGCTACTGCAATGACTAGCTGGCGGCACAGTGGTGCACTTTTTAGAAACAAAAAGAAGAAACCTATAACATTTGTGAGGTAGGAGAAGCGTTGTGAGTAAGTGGAATAGAAGACGCGTTCTGAAGGGGATGGTGAGAGGTGTGGGAGTGACAGTAGCGCTTCCTCTTCTTGACTACTTTCTAAACGGCAATGGCACTGCAATGGCACAGGGGGCACCGATGCCCGTGCGTTTCGGAACCTGGGGCTACGGCCTTGGCGGAACCGGAAAGCTGTTTGTGCCTGAGCAGACAGGGCAAAATTACGCGTTGCCCGAAGAGCTCTCCTCTTGGGCGCCAATACAAGATGACGTCAATCTGTTCACGAACGGACACGCCTTTCCGGACGCTTCACCGAACCGAAACCATTACACTGGCTGGGTGGTTTCGAGAACGGGCATTGCACCGGCGGCCGGTTCAGGGACGTCAGAGACAATCGATCTGACCGTCGCCAAAAAGATTGGCGGCGCCACGCGTTTTACTAACCTTACCGCGACGGCGACTGCCGATGCGCGCGACACCTATAGCTACTACAACTCCTCCACGCCCAATGCCCCAGAGTGGTCACCCTTGTCTTTTTACAAACGTTTGTTTGGGATCGACTTTCAGGATCCGAATGCAGACGAATTCGAGCAGGATCCACAAGTGATCGCTCGCCGCAGTGTTCTGTCCGGCATCATGGATCAGGAGCGCTCACTGATGAATACGGTGGGCGTCGCGGACCGGGAGCGACTCGATCAGTATTTTACTGGCTTGCGTCAGTTGGAGCTGCAGTTTGAGCAACGTCTCACCAAGCCCGAACCGATTGCCAGTTGCGCGCCCCCGGGTCGGGCGCCGGTTGATGTGGCCATGGACCAGTCAACAGAATCGATTAAGCTTCGCCATCAAATGATGGCCGAACTGATGGCTATGGCCGTTGCCTGCGATCAAACCCGTGTTTTCAACATGACGTATTCGGCGGCGTTTGCTTCTACTATTAGACCGGGCTACGACAAGCCGCACCACACGTGCACACACGAAGAACCCGTTCACGAGGAGCTTGGTTACCAAGAGAACGCTTCCTATTTCACTCGACGTGCAATGGAGTCTTGGGTGGATTTCGTGGAGGTGTTTAAAAAGATTCCCGAGGGAGATGGGACACTGCTGGATAATGTCCTGATTCTTGGTACTACAGACGTGGGTTACGCTCGGACGCATTCGGTTGATGGCATGTCGGTATTCCTGGCCGGTCGCGCGGGTGGCAAGGTTAAGACCGGCAACCATATCGATTTGAATGGTGGCTCGGTTGCCCAGGTGGGTTTTACGGCCTTGAGAACCATGGGGGTGGACACGCCATCGTGGGGCACCTTGAGCAATGAGTCCTCTGAAGTGATCAGCGATGTGCTGGTCTAAGCTGGAGGAAGCTGGAGGAAGCAGGAGAGAGTCGGGCTATATGAGCATTTTAGGAAACACACAGTATGCACCTGAATAATTTTTTGGCTGTTGTTTTTGTTGCCGCCATTGTGGCTTTGGTAAGCACTGCAAGTGCTGCCGCCGACACGCCAAGCGATACGATGTATTGGCAATCAGCGGCCAGTGGCGCACAGGAAGCCTACTTTGAAGAAGAACTGCCGCCAGGTATTCAGGTGGTGGCGACTGCCCTGGATGGTCCTGTGTACGCCGATGCTAATGGGCGCACATTGTATAGATGGCCACTGAGAGCGCTGCGAAACGGTTCAACTGGTGACAGAAAGGACGGACCTTCCAATTGCACGGACGAGGTTCTTCGCACTGAGGTCGGTTTCATGAGTCCGTACCCAGCCGGCTTGGTTCTGCCCTATGCCGAACAGGGCGTGAGCTGTACGCAAGTTTGGCCGCCGGTGCTCGCATCCGACGATGCGGTGGAGATGGGCAAATGGAGCCTTGCCGATCGAGCGGATGGCTCCAAGCAATGGGCCTATGATGGTTTTCCCCTGTATAGCTCTCATCTTGATAAAAAGGCAGGGGACGTACTGGGCGGCACAAAAATTGGGTCGGGAGGTGATGGCGGGGTCGTTCGCGTGCCAGCGGGGCCGCTACCCGATATTCCACCTGGATTTAAAGTGCTTGGCAGTAGCACCGGACGACTGCTCGTGAATGGCGATGACTACTCGGTCTACAGTTGGGACGGAGATGAAGCTAATATCTCGAACTGTGTTGAAGAATGTTTAAACAGTTGGACTCCCGTCCGCGCACCGCAGGTTTCAGCAGATAGCGGTGACTGGACAATCATCAAACATCCCTCGGGGATTAATCAATGGGCCTTCAGATCCAGGCCGCTTTATACCCATAACAACGATTCGCGAAGCCGCAGCTTCGACGGTAGCGATGTGCCGGGTTGGAGTAATGTTTACACGCAACGAGCGGTGACCCCGCCCGATGAGTTCACTGTGCAAGATGCGGCCTTTGGTGGCCAGGTTCTGGCAGACAGTCGTGGCAGAACGATTTACCTTTACAACTGCCGGGACGATTCCGTTGCACAGCTCGCTTGCGATCACCCAGACGCGGCTCAGGATTATCGTCTGGCGATATGCGGCAATGGTGACCCTGAGGTGTGTCGTGAGACGTTTCCGTATGTTGTCGCGGAGGCCGATGCATCGAGCGAGAGTAGTCTATGGAGCGTGATGTTGATCGATCCGAACACAGGCCGTCGTGTGGGAGAGAGTGCCACAGCGAGTGCCGCAGCGAACGGAGACGGAGAGGGCGCGCTACCTGTTTGGGCATACAACCAAAGGCCGGTATACACCTACGGTGGTGATCAAACACCCGGCGAAACCAGAGGCGATAGTTTCGGCGAGTTTCTGGGACGCCGCAATGGCTACAAAGCATTCGTATTAAGAGACGTTTTTCAAAATCTCCATTTTCGACGCTGAGTGCGATAAAACCGCAATCCGCGAAAGGCCAAAGCGAGATAGAGACAAATGATAAGCGAGAAAGCGAGATAAAAAGTGGAGAGATTATTCATGTCACAAAATAGGACTGCTATCAAAGCACGAAAGCTGCGCACTCTCGCACTATGTATCACCACGTTGGCGGCCGCCAGTGCGGCGACTGCCCAGCCGTATCAACAAGATGGCCGAATCGGTTACGTGCTGACTGAAAGGCATTGGGCAATCCATGAAACTGAAGCGAAGACAGAGTGTCCTCAAGGTATGAACAGCCGAGGCTCGCGCGACCTGTTCGCGGAACAATTCCCAGAGGGTGGTGACGGAGAACGTACAGTCGTTGATACCAGGCTCATGATTGAGGGCTATCAGTATCATACTAATACAGCGACGACAGACATATATGATTCCTTACCTTTTTATGAGGCACAGGGGGATGTTTCCTACGGCCTGAATCTCGATGGTGAAGTTAGCGCTGATGATTTCAAGAACTCGGCCGGTGAAGAGGGAATAGATAACCAACTATACCGTGCACTCGGTTGTATTGCGGGTTACCGCAAAGACGGCCCGTATTGGTTTTTCGAAAACGATTTCATGATTAACAATGGTTATAACCGCTGGATGATCGAGCTGTCGGGTGTGGATGATCTCGTCAATGACGATGAGGTAACCGTCACTACTTACCGAGGACTCGATAAGCTCTTCACTGACGCCACTGGCGAAGGTTTTATCGCTGGTGGCACGCAACGAGTTGATGCCCGCTGGGGACAAAGCTTCGTTGAGGAGGTTAAAGGAAGGATCAAAGATGGTGTGCTGACCACTGAGCCCATTACCCAGGCAAAAATCCCATGGTCACAGCCCGGAGTGAGTGATGGTTACCACATTTTTAAGGATCTCCAACTTCAGCTCACGCTAACGTCGCAGGTGGCGCAAGGCCTGATGGCAGGATATGTTGATGTTGAGCAATTCAATCACCGGTTCCGAACTAACTGGTCTTCGCATCACCAGAACTACGGTCAAAGCGCCTCGGCATCGGAGTACGCAGCGCTGAAACGGTTGGCGGATGCGTATCCTGATCCCGAGACCGGTGCCAACACGGCTATATCCGGGGCGGTTGAGGTGACTCTTACTCAGGTTTATATCGTGCATCCTGATGAGTAAGAAATTTCATCACAGGGTGTGGCGGGGGGAGTTGGTCTAGAGTCCTATCTATTTGATATATATGAAATAACTTCGGTTCAGTTATTGTCAGTGTTACAGGCGATGTTACTATGATTTCCTACTTGAAAAACATCTGAACCCCCGTCCAACGAGGTTTTTTACCGTCCAAATATGAAGATAAATAGTTTTCTGGCCTGGGAAAGTAACAGCGATTCAATCAATATTTTCATTTGATTTCAAATTCAACTTGATCGTATGAAATCCAATTGGAATCAGTGAAAGGATCACTTCCAGTAACTGTTAACAATCCATGAATTGTGTAATTCCCTCCTGGCAAATCTGTAGGTGTAGCAATATTGACTAATTCTATGTTCTCCGTTTGATCTAATTCCTTTGCGCCATAGTGCTTGATAAGTTGGTTAATTTCACCAAGAGTAGAATTTGTATCTATAGATTGGAACTGCCCATCTGGAAACTGAACAACTATATAGATGTCAGCTTGTCCGTAACCGGCAAAATGGAAATCTAACTTGAATGGTGCGCCAGAAGTAAATTCAACAGAATTGAGTGACAACTTAATTTCACCGATTCCCTGGTTGCCTACAAGCTCATTTTGAAGACCTATACACTCATTCGTAACAGCGGGTATGCTATTACCATTGGGTAAATTTTCCAAGTAATAAACTAGTGCTTCTATTTCAGCATTACTTAAATGAGTGGTTTTTCCATGTAGATTTTGCAGCTTACTATTTGTAAGCAAATCATTCAAAGATGCAGCTGAACCATCATGAAGGTATGGGGCTGAAGTTGATAGGTTTAAGAGCATTGGTGTATCAAAGCTGAAACCTTTGGACTCGAGGGCACTTGTACCTGTGCCTACATTGTGAGTTAGTTGATCCGTATAAACGGATGGGATATGACAGCTAGAGCAGCTTGCTTCCGTGCTAGAAAAAACACTTTCTCCTAAGTCAAAAACACTTCTATTCAACTCTGAAAACTCTGTGACTTGGGTTCTAAAGTCAAGACTTAGCATGTAGTTCGCCAAATCATCTAAGTCTGCTGACCTTCCGCTATTGGGTGGCCCTAAGTTGCATGCTGGATCACAATTATCCTCGCCTTCTGCGAGACCAGTTCCAGCCTGTATGTTTCTGATTGTTAACTCTACATCCTGTAACTCATTAAGATCCCCTGACCAATGAAAAGGGCTGGTAGACGACAATCCAAGGAGGCTTGGTGTATTCCTTGGGCCATCAGAAAAGAACCACGTTCTACCATCATGTTCTCCATCAAAATGGCAGGTAGCACAGGAGATCCATTGGTCTCTTGCCAAGTCAGTTCGGTTAGAGCTATTAAAAATAACCTTTCCTTTATGAATTGGGTCTTCTTTGTCAATTATGGTGGATTCGATTTCATTTATTACAACCAACTCACTTGTATCAATTATGCTTACTGTCCCATCCAGTGTGTTATTCACATAGAGGAAATTCTCATCGGGAGAAAGGGCTAGACCTCTTGGGTTTGAACCGACCTCAAGATGAGCCATATTTGAACCTGTTTCGGTATTGAAAATAGAGATATCGTTACTGGCAGCATTGGCAACAAATAGTGCACCAGATGACATCAATTCGGCGTCGATGGGCAAACCGACAGGCTGGTCTATAATGTCCAAAAACTCCCTGTCAGACGAACGTATCCGTCTTTCTTCCAAGTCCAAGACAGACACAACTGGGAAGACCGTATTGTCAAAGATCAATGCCTGGTTTGTAGAATTCGATAGTGTGTGAGGTAGAAAAGCCTTTTTCCCATCCAGGCTAATTTCAAGGGATTGTGAAATATTCGCTGTCCCGATGTTCGAAATATTTTCGATAACACTCATTATTTCTGTATTGACTACACTGACTGATCCAGAAAAAAAGTGAGTTACGTAGAGCAGTTGATTGTCCAGATCCAGCGTGAGTCCTTTTGGGGCTCTGTCTACTTCTATATCAAACAGACGCTTCATCGTGTTCTGAGAAATAACCGAGATGGAGTTTGAACCCTGATTTGATACATAGATAAAGCGGTCGTCAGCAACTATACCAAACGGATCACTTCCTAAGTTTACGCATCCCAAATTGGATTGAGACTCCATGCCGAGGATTGACAGAGAATTATCGTCTCTATTGGTTACGAATAGATATTCACTGTTATGTGAAAAAGACACTGCTTGTGGCGCTCGTCCCACTTCAAGTTCGATTGCTTCAGTAATTCCATCAAGAGAAAGAAGACTAACCGAGTCAGTGTGGATATTGACATTTACTAACAACTCTCCGGTTTCACTAACAATAATCGAGGAGCTCTTTTTCGTACTAGCCAATGTCGCTTCGGAGAAAGTTGCAAGCAGTAAAGTCAGTATTCCGAGCTGTAGCGAGTAGTTCGACATCAATTAGGTCCTATCAGTTGATCAGAAAAGACTGCTCTGTGATTGATGCCCAGTTTGAAGGTTCTAGCACATTAGCACCAGCCTCAGTGACTATGGCAAAGACCTTGTAATTTCCTGAGGCTATATCCGAAGGGAGAGTGGTATTAATTACCGGATATACAATTTCTCCGGAGTGCGACGTGCCACTTACAAAGGGGATTACCTGATTGATCAAACTTATACTGAATGGTTCTCGAGATAGAGTGACAAAACTCTCATCAGGTAATTGTATGGCTATGTAAATATCAGCTAAATCACTTTTTGTCTTGGATAGAGTAAGTACGATATTTAGGTTATCGCCGGCTTCTAATGAGGCATGATTGACCGTAACCTCCGATTCAGAGATAAGGGGGTAGAATGGATCGAGAGCATAGAGAGTCTCCCCTTGAAGAAGGAGCTGTCTTGCGACATGAGCAGTTTTGCCTTCACTATCTATCCCGCTTAGCAAGAAGCTCATCGTTACCGTATCTACACCTGTTCTCCCATCATCATCTGATAAATCAAGATTAGGGAAATCTTGATTCAATGCGATAGCATCATATTCATAAGATAAAGAACTGTTTTCTGACTGTTCAAGCAGGAAGCCAGGCATCACTGTGGATTGATGAAGACTTGTTAAAGTGAACCCTTCAGGCTGTTGAAAATCGATATTTATTTCTTGGGTTCCAGGACTATATTCTGCTTCTCTGGCCATAGAAGCTGGAATTATATTTGTGAACTTGTTCACTGCATAAAAACTGAAGCGCCCGTTATCTGAGCCAAGAATATCCCCGGTAGGGAATGGCTGTTCGACAGGTCCAGAGGAAGTATCGCCATCGTATGAAACGCTGGCCTCCACTCTCCAAACTCCGGTTTCATTAATTGTGAAATCGGACTCTGAAAAATAGAAGTAACCAACTTTATTTGCCCGTCCAGAAATTAGCCGCTCAACGCCTGAAGGTGAAATGATGCTGATCTCGACTATGCCGGGAAGTGTAGGAGCTATTTGACCCGAGAATGTAGCCAGGTCACCAATTTCTAAGATTGAGCCAGCTCTGATACCGGTAAGATGAATGAACATATCAACGGCTTCACCTTTTAAAGCAAAAAGTGCCCCCCCGTCAGGGCCGCCAGAAGCTCCTTGAAATGGCGGCGTTACTCTTCCGCCCACTGGTTCTGAATCGGGTAACAAAACGAAAAGAGAAGCGTATGCGCCATAGTAGTAGTAATTCTCACTGGGTGCTCTAAAGACTGAGCCAACAAACTGGAATTTAAAATCATTTGTCAGGTCACCGTTATAGCCATTTCCGAGTTGATAATTGTAAGCATCATCAAAGCGCCAATATCCATTTTCAAATGCGCTTTCTGAGATCATTTCTCTAACTCTAACTCCTGGCCTGGCCGCACCTATATATGAGTACCCCCAGTAATTGTTGTCAGAACTTTTCCACGCTGGGCTGAGGCTGCTATCGGAAGAAGAGAAAAGAGGGATCTCTCCAATATTGATCCGATAATCAAACCCCCAAGTTATGGAATTAAACTGGCTTTGTGAGCTGTGAATCTCAGCTCTTGGCTGCGTTAAGGATGTGAGTTCACCATCTAAATCTTGTAAGGTGGCTGCAGGAACGTCGGCAATATTACGTGGCTCATTTCTAATTTCCTCCATCCACATTACATCCCCTGATTGATAAGGATACTCAAGATGCACGCCGACTTCATCATCATCCCCGAGGAAAAGCCATTGAGAATTGCTTCCACCGCCATCGAATCCGCGACTGCCATGTGTGATTATTCGTGAGTTGGGCGTTTCCACTATACTTCCCCAAGTGCTACTACCCATCCATAGCGCTCCAAATTCATCCACATAGCTTGCCGTATAGTCCACTCTGTACTCACCCGGTTCTTCAAATAGGATTGTTGGCTCGGTAGAGGAGAAATATCCATAGGAATTAGCTTTGCCTGCCAACGTATTCACATTGACATTTTCCTTATTGGAAAACGGGTAGTGCATAACTTGCACTTCAATTGTAGCAGGTACACCGGGTTGAACTACTAAAGCAGGAGAAAAAGCATCGCCAACTTCAAAAGGAGTGCTCGGGAATACCCCTTCTTCTAGATCGAGCGTTTTGGCTACCCATATCTCATAGTTACCACCGATATCGTATATGTTCCCAAAGACATCCTGAATTGAACCAGATAGCTCAACACTGTGAAGCCCGTATTGGTCAAAACCGATCTTGAATCTATCATCTAGTGTGCTAAGGCCGAAGTATTGAGTTGGATTGTTGCTCGCTCTTGAAAGAGGAGAGCCAGTGAGGCTCGAGACAGCTTGATAAAATGGGCTTTTGAATGCAGCCGAACCCAAATCTGTTTTTGTTCCATCAGGCTTTATGATCTCGATAGCAAGCTGACCGGAAGGGAATTGAAAATTTACTGTAGGTGGACTTGGTGTACCCTTATTTCCAGCGCTAATCATTGGTATAAATGGTTCGAGATTGTAAGTAAATTTCCCGCCACTCTTTGCGTCAACCATCGGCAATATAAATTCTTTTGAGTTTGTAACAAGATGGCCAGCTATGCCGAAACGGCCCTTATCTTGAGCACTAGTTACACCCCTAGACCCCTGGCTAAAATCGTTTAAGCCAACAACTGATGAGAGTCTGGGTGTAGCTACTTCTCCCACAACAATCTGGCTTACCCAGCCGGTCTGTCCCTGTCCAGCGAAGTACCTGTCATTAACGAAATAGGTTGCTTCAATATCTTCGTAGTACAAATCGTCAAAATCCGGAACATTTGACGTAGCCTCCAAAACTAAAATATAGATGCCTTGTGGAAGATTATCCGGGAGTTCATAGTCTGAACTCCAGCCTGCACTGGCCCTTCTTGCATTATCTGCATCACTGAGTTTTGCAGTGAAGTTACCGATTTTAACGGAGTCAATTGAGCGCCTACGCTCAATTGGCAGTCCGCTAGGCGTCAGGACATGTGACATTGCCTCAGGATGAGGTCGTTCTTGATTGCCGTCTTCGTCAAATATTCTCTGTAGATATAGATTGCCATTAACCTCGATATCATTTATTTGCATCATTGATAAGTTGCGGGTGTATAAGGCAAGCTCACCACTGATTGAGCCTGTATCACCAGCTTCCCAAGTCCTGTTCGAGATGCTGCCAGATATCCATAAACTGGTGCTTGATTTCTGCCCTACATCTTGAATTTCAGTGAAACCCGTAGATTGTTGCTGAGACCCTAGGCTAATTGTAGTTGCAAAGCCTCCTTGTAATTCGTCCAAAATTGGAGAGCGAGTCAGTGTCGCGGCCATTAGACTGTGAAAGTATGAGTGCGTTATACCTTGCGTATTTTGGTGAACTGCGATGTTCGTGCCGGGAGGAGCGAAGATCTCAGCTGCAAAGCTGCCCTCAGCAGTTGCTTCATCAACAATGTATTGACCGGTCTGTAGATTTACTAGCACTAACGTCGCATTTGGAAGAGTTGCTCTGGAATTTCCTGTAACTGTGGCCACTCCGAATTCATTAATGGATTCAACTTGAATCAATGTTGCGTCGGGAGGCGTGTCGACATATGCAGGTGATGTTGTGAAGCTATTTGCGTACGTATTGGAAGCTAGAATGGCACAAGCAAGAGCAAAGTTAATGGCTGCGGTTTTTGTTCTTATTCTACGGAGCATATCTATTCCTGTCAGTTAGTCTGAATCTTTGACTTGAGGCTTAGTGAACTCAAACGTACAGGAAAACCATGACAAAAACCAAAATTGCAGCGTTGCCATGAAGTCCGTGAACAAAAGATCGGCGGGGGGAATTGAACCAAAGGCATAATATACTAATAAATGGTGCTATTATCTATTCAGCATTTTATTCTTGGACTTAATATTGGACTTCCCAACATTGCTATCAAAGAAGCAATGCATGAAATCGTAGCAATTAAAATCTTATTCACGCTAAACTGAAGTTTATGTAATTTAATTAAATTCTGCCGTAAAGTATTTGTGAAAATAATTAGTAAGCCTCATATCTATGCGTACTTATTCCTACTGCTTATTTCACTAGCTGGAGGGTCCCATGCTCAGATACCACAACCTGAGCGTGATGCTCTTATGGCTTTATACAACTCAACTGGCGGTGCTGACTGGTCGAATAGCACGGGTTGGATGGGAGCAGCTGGCACGGAATGTGACTGGTATGGGATTACTTGTTTAAATGGGAGCGTGACCGAGCTTCGACTTAGCGGCAATTCTCTTAGTGGCAGTATCCCTTCTGAGCTGGGGAGGCTGACAAACTTAACTACCCTTGATCTAGCGTTTAATTCCCTCAGTGGAAGTATTCCCTCTGAGCTGGGTAATTTGACGAACTTAACGGATCTTTTCCTTGATATTAATTCCCTCAGTGGAAATATTCCCTCTGAGCTGGGGAATCTTACAAACTTAGCTTATCTATACCTTAATAATAACACCCTCACCGGCAGTATCCCCTCTGAGCTGGGTAATCTGACGAACTTAATAGGCCTCCCTCTTTACAATAATTCCCTCACTGGGAGCATCCCTCCTGAACTGGGCAATCTGTCAATGCTGAGTAGCCTTCATCTGGGCAGAAATTCCCTTAGTGGAAGTATCCCCTCTGAGCTGGGGAATCTGACAAACTTAACCAACCTTAGCCTTGACGAAAATCGTCTAAGTGGCGTTATTCCTCCTGAGCTGGGTAATCTGACGAACTTAACAGGCATGTATCTTCAGAATAATTCCCTCAGAGGAAGCATTCCTCCTGAGTTGGGGAGTTTAATAAACTTAACTAATCTTTATCTTAATGATAATTCCCTCACCGGCCGCATCCCTTCTGAGCTGGGAAACCTGACAAACTTAATTAGACTTAGTCTGGATAATAATTCCCTAAGTGGGAGCATACCAACTTCGTTGAATTCCTTTGGCATTAGTGACAGCGCATTTAATGCGGCGCCAGCAGTGTCCATTTCCGATGGAAATCGAACGATTGATGACACAGACGGTGTGGCGGGAGAGGTTGTGTCTGTCACGGCTACCGCGACAGACTCGGACGGTGAATTGGCATCTTATTTATGGCTTATTGGAGACGAAGTAGTCGCCAGTGGGACAAGCGCTAGACTACCTCTGAGTGACGGCAGCACTACGGTGACATTCCGCGCGACAGACGATGACGGCGAGAGCACAAGCACGAGTGTGACCATTACAGTCGAAGCGCCTGTCGAAACCGCAGAAGAATTTGTGACTGAATACAATGGTGTTGCAGCGCCTTCATTCCTGAGTGAAGAAATAAATACAATCAGTGTATTCGATATGAATAAACTGAAATTGAGAAGCTGTATTAGGCTCACACTGGGAGGAGAGCCATATTCACTCAACGATTATGAGCAATATGATATGAACTTCAACTTGCTCAGCTTAGACGATCTCACATTTAGACTTGTTGATTTCAGGCCATTTAATCTCAATGGGTCAAGTAATCAGTTTGGCGAAACACCCGGTTGCTCCGGTCAATTTGAATTATCGTCAAATATTTATAAAGATATTATAGCTGTCCCCGGGACAACTGAAGCTGGCAACCTAAAATACGATTACTATGACGTAGTTATCGATCTGATTGACATGGACAGCTTGCTTTTTAGACTTCGAGATATATCTATTATTACTGGCCCGAGTAGCGTCAGATGATTTAGAGGTGGTTAACAAGTCTCTGAGTACGAGCTCATGAAAGCGGTCGGATAATCTGAATGACATGCTGAGTCGGGCTTATCTCGTTGTATGAATTCTCTGTCCATCCTGCTTGAGTACGAAGATAGAACATAGCAGCTGTAGTGTTTCCTTCTAGAGCTTGAGCGATAAGATTAGTAGCAACATCGGCTATCGCGCGGGATTTTCCGGCTCTGAATGCTCTGGCGACCTCAGGCTGGCGTTCTTCTGCCCTGAAAGTATTCGCACATACGCCCATGTAGTCTGCAATCTGAGTTTTGGTTAATACAGCGGCCAGTTCCTCTACTTTACCGATCTGCTCTTCATTAAATACGATTAGCGGTTTACCAATAACCGGAAATTGGCTCATTATTCTTCTCCCTTCGCATTAGATAATGGGCGTTTAGAGGCGCAAATACTCCGAGTCCAGCCATAGTCTTTTGTTTGTAATGGCCTCTGGCCTTTGCCGCGCGGCTTAGCGAGATAACTCAAGTGATAGATTACTTTCTGAATTGCGATTTCATCGCCGCGCGGGACGTTGTGGTACCTACTCCAGTAACAAGTGCCTCCGCAAATCTGGCTCCATAACTCGTTAACCCAACGCTGCACTGATCCCGGGTGCCTGATTTTATTACCGTCCAGATAAATCACACAGTGGTAGTGTTGGGATTTTGCCTTTTCTTTTTCACGCACCCATACAAATCCGACATTTTTCATCTTGTAACTGACTTTGATGCGTTTAAAAAGTCTGCGTTGAAGAATCGAAATTATTCGGTTGTCATCCGTATACTGTCGGAGATGAAGATCGAATCGGAAAATATGAACTCGGCAATAGCGGAGGAGAAATGTTTCGCAAATATCAATCAGCGGTTTTAGGATGTCGGTGCGTAGAGCTCTCCATTTATCCGAATTGACCCGATAACTCTTTCTGTGCCGCAGATAATATTCGTTGTTGATTATAGTTCTTGTCATAGTGAACCGGCGCCTCTCTCTTCGAAGTTATAAGCGAGCACTGGCACTACGATACTATTAACAAGTCGGCGGACAACAGTAAGGTACAGCTTGCTCAAACGCGCATCGTTACTGGGACTAATGTCGTGTAAGAGCCTGAACACAGAGGTCAAAAAGCGGGCGCTGATGGCTGAGGACGGCAGGCGAATAACAGTAAGGCATAAGATGATAGTAATCACTTTACGATGCCTGCTGAAAACTGCACGTTCATACCAGTTTGACGCTTGTGTTCTAAATCGATAACAAGCGCTTCGATTTGATTCTTGGTCGCGCCGCTGCAAATAGCCAACACGAGTGAATCAATCTCGCTTGACGGCCAACCGACGGCTCTAGCCCCGAGAGAAATCGGGGAGGTGATGAGGCGTTGCTTTACGCGTAAGTTGAATGAACTTAATGGGAGCCCGAGAGCCTCCATAGCTTGAGGCTTTCGCAGTATTCGTAGGGAGTCATTTGTGGCCATGAGTAATTCTCTTTAGTTGTTGTCAAAAGAGAAAACAGTGTGCCAAATCGGTAGAGGTAGAGTAGGGGCGGGATTATTGGATAAGAGCGCCCCCGTTTTTATGTTGCGATTTGTACGCCTTTTTTATGATGTCGTCTGTAAAAAGATACTTGTGCTCCGAAGCTTTTTTAAATTCTAAATCGTTTAGCGCATCTCGAATTAATGTTACTGCGGTGACAGTGCCCGTAGCTGCATCGCTATTAGAGTACACACTAATAGCTGCTTCGATACCCAAATTCCTTCGGATGCCAAAGTCACTCTCTGTTGTTAACCAATAGATACAGGATGCAAGCGCATTGTCTCGGTCAAGTGTTCTAGAGAATTTACTTCGGCTAGTCGGAGCCTTTCTTCTGGCTAGCAACACTTCGACGGTGAATAGTCGCAGAGTTTCTGGCAGAGGTGTAGCTCTTTCGATGAAGAAAGCGGCTATTTGGATGGCGATTTGCCAATAAAGCAGCTTCTCTGTCGATAGTTGTATGACAGATGTAATCAGATCGTCTGACGATGTCTGATGATTCTCTTCTATCCAGCGCTGGTAAGTGATGTCGCGTTTAAGGTGAGAGATAGGTGTATCTTGAACAATCATCGCGCTTTCACTTGTCAATCGGGCATACAAATAATCGGCGTATTTCTCTGCGATTTTTTTCAGCTCTGTTTTATCTGCCGGTGTTGTTGTAACGCTAGCGAAATGCTTTTGAATCTCGGTGTGTAACTTTTTGATTTGTGCTTGAGTGATCTTTTTACTCATACCCCGGTCCCTTTGCTGTTTGCGCCATGGCCTCATCAATGTAGTGACTCCATGCCTTCATGAGATCACGTCTCTGCTCAAGATAACTCGCTCGATTGTATGCCGCTCGGACTTCATTCTTATCCACATGTGCTAAAGCAGACTCTATCAAATCGGGAGGGTGGCCAGACTCGTTAAGATACGTGCTCGCGATTGATCTGAATCCATGCGCCACTAGCTTCCCGTGATAGCCAAGCCTTTTTAATGTGGCGTTCGCTGTTTGAGGATTAATTGATTGAGACGGGTGGATGTCGCTGGGGAAAACGAATTGCTTATGTCCTGAGATAGCGCGCATGCTTTCTATAATACCGAGTGCTTGCTCTGACAACGGGACAGCGTGCGGTTTCCCCTTCTTCATTCGGTGCGCCGGTATTTTCCAGACACGATTATCTGTATCGATTTCGGACCATTGTGTTCCAGCCCCCTCACTTGGTCTTACCATGGTATGTAAAAGCCAATACATCATTCTTCGTGTGACTATTTTTATGTTTGCTTTGGAGATGCTTAGGAGTAGGACTGGCAGCTCAGAGGGAGGTATTGACGGTAGCTTTGATTTTACGGGTTTGAGAAATGCGTGCCGAATACCTGCAAGTGGGTTGGCGTCAATTAAGCCGGTGTTAACGCTCCAGATCATTATTTCATTGATGCGTTGAATGACCCGCTTTATGGTCTCGAAAGTTCCTTTAGCTTCTAGTGGTTTGATAGCTTCGATAACCATCGGCGCCCTGAGTTCGTGGATGGGCTTGGGGCCGAGAGTTGGAAAGACATGGAGCTCAAGACTTCGCCAAATGTCAGCCGCGTACGACTCAGTGACCTCTGACTTTTTTATGGTCATCCATTGTGTTGCGACTGATATAAGCGTGTGGTCTTGTGCTAATTTTTTATTTTTATCCGTAAGCTGACGGTGGGACAGCGGGTCGATTCCTTTCGCTATAAGAGCTTTGTCTGAGGCTCGGCGCTGGCGTGCATCTGAGAGTGAGATCGCAGGGTATGCACCATAAGTAATTGTCTTTCGACGTTTGGATAAGGGTTGGGTGTATTTGTGGCGCCAAATTTTAGAATGGGTAGGCGTTATGGCAAGCGAAAGACCGGCTCCATCGCTTAGTTCGTAAATCTTTGCACGTGGTTTTGCTGCTTCAATGCGGGTTTTGGTCAGTGGGGTGACTGTTTTCGGCATTTTATGTCCAATACGAATTAGGCTTGGACCTTCATCGTACTACCTATCGGACAAAAATAGTGAGATCTATTTAGATTTTCTTAGCTACTACTGGGTGTTGAATAGCTCTAAGGTATTGTTTTACATTACTTTAATAGATTTTCTTAGCGCTCTATAAACGTTGTATTGGTGGAGGCGGGGGGAGTTGAACAGCCGACCATAACTCCGGGAACTTATAAGAAATTATTTGGATAGGTTCTGACAAGTGTTACTTCCAGTGTAACTAAAACTAAAAGTCATAAACGAACAAAACCCCGGCCGGGGTTCTGTTTTCAATTGGTGGAAGCGGGGGGATTTGAACCCCCGTCCGTCAGTTCGCGGCCATCGGATCTACATGTTTAGCGTCGTCTATTAAGTTAACCCTCATCGGCCCGACGGGCAGGGAGATTTGGGCGAGCTTGAAACTTTTTAGCCGCTTCGCGTCAAGCGCACTTAGCTGGCGATTCCGTTCTAGATGACGATTGCGATCACAAGTTTACGGACATCCCTGTGGCAATCGCTAGCAAGCTCTTAGGCTGCTAGGGCGTAGCTTTCGTCGTTAGCAACTATAAAGTTGCAGCGATTGATTTACGAGAGTCACTACCCTCTCGACATGCACCTCAGGTGTTGATACCGGCGTCGAATCCGAATCGCTCCCAGATGAACTACTCATAATAGCATAAATGGGGGCTCTGGGCTGTGATTGCAAGCACTTTGGGGGATGGGGAACAGGGAATTGAGGGAAGGGGAGTTTTGTCAGTGGTTAACGATTCTCGTGACGAACAATACGCTGCTTATCTACAGCCCATTCTCGGTCTTTCTCCGCAGAACGTTTGTCATGGTCCTGCTTACCTTTGGCCAGGGCGATTTGAAATTTCACCAGATGACCTTTCCAATACATCTTGGTGGCAACACAGGTGTGTCCCTTTTGATTAACTGCAGCAAATAGCTTTGACAGTTCCTTACTCTTTAATAACAATTTCTTGGTTCTGTCTGGTTCGCAAACAACGTGGGCACTGGCGGTATTGAGTGGTGTTATGTGGCAGCCTAATACAAAAGCTTCGCCGTCTTTTAGAAGTACATAGCTATCGGTAAGCTGCACTTTTTTCGAGCGCAGGGATTTAACCTCCCAGCCCAGCAGAGCAACGCCAGCCTCGTAGGTGTCCTCGATAAAGTAATCGTGGCGCGCCTTTTTATTGACGATGATTGTGGTATCCACCGCCTTGGCTTTTACCCTTGTTGTCTTCGATTTTGCCATGGGGCGCGATTATAGCCGTTTACTAGACCTTTGTGGGTGAAACAGTGTGAATTCAAGACGCGCGGTTTGGTGTTAGGAAAGCGCTATCGGAGTGTATTTGGGTGTTTGTGCTGATCTGGTGGCACTGGTAGAATCCTCCAATACTCGCCAAGAACAATAAGCTAATATATTGAGTTAAAAGGAGTTTTTGATGGTTGAAGATAGAGGGCAGTTTAGCTCGAAGTTAGGGTTCATTCTTGCTGCTGCGGGCTCTGCCGTTGGCCTCGGAAACCTGGTTGCCTTCCCGGTAATGGCATCCAAGAATGGCGGTGCCGCCTTTCTTATCGTCTATTTATTCTTTATTGCCTTTATCTGCTATCCGGTAATGATTGCAGAGATTTCCATGGGTCGGCGCAGTCAGCGTAATCCGGTGGGTGCTTTCTCGGATTTGTCCGGTGGGTCTTTTGCCTGGAAGATTGTCGGCATGTTGGCGATTCTTACTCCCTTTATGATCGCCGTGTTTTACACCGTTATCACCGTCTGGTTGGTGGTCTATCTAAAAGAACTCTTAAGCGGCGGGCTTGAATCTCTGTCCCAGGAAGCAACCTTTGGTCAACTGGTGGCGGAGCCATCTCTGTTCTTCTATTTAATCTTCTTGCTTGTCATCGTGTTCGCTATTCTTCTGGGCGGCGTGAAAGGCGGTATCGAACGATTGGCCAGGGTATTAATGCCTACACTGGCTGTTATGTTGCTTCTACTTACTGCGTTCGTTTTAACTCTGGATGGAGCCAGTGCCGGTATCAGTTACTACTTGGTGCCTGACTTCAGCAAGATGAGCCTGACTACTGTTAATGGTGCTTTGAGTCAGGCCTTCTTCTCTTTGTCTCTGGGCATGGGAATTCTAATTACCTATGGCTCCTACTTTTCCCGTGAAGATAATATTCCTCAATCCACGCGCATGGTGACAATTGCCGATACCAGCGTCGCCTTCTTTGCGGGCTTGTTAATACTTCCAGCCATCTTTGCTTTCGATCCAAACACCAATACCGACGACCTCTCTACCAGCAGTGTGGGCCTTATCTTTAGCTTCCTGCCGAAGATTTTCCTCTCCATGCAGGTAGCGGTGGGTTACACAGGAGCAAGCATCGTTGCAGTAATTTTCTTTACGCTGGTTTTTTTCGCGGCGCTAACATCTCTGGTGTCCATTGTTGAAATTCCTATTTCCTGCTGGATAGATGAATTCAAAATATCCAGAAAAAAAGCCGTTCTTGTACAGGCTGGTTTGCTAAGCCTGTTTGCTATTCCTGCAGTTATGTCTCTGGGTATGTCAGACTTTTTTACAAACTTCACCAGCTATGGCGGTGTAACCAAGTCCTTCTTCGATTTGGTGTCTGACGTTTTCTACGAAACTATTCTGCCGCTAGTTGGCTTCACCGTCTGTATCTTCTGTGCCTATAGATGGAAGATGAGCGGGCTAACTTCCGAGATTGTAGTTGGCGATCCGGATTTCGAAGGCTCGCTACTGCAGAAGTACATGAACTTCTCCTTGGGCACTATTATCCCTGTAGTTCTACTGGTTGTATTCATCAGCACTGTTTACACCATTTACCTATAAGCAGCGGCCGATGGCATCAATCAATCGCAGTGCCTTGGTGGAATACTCAGCCGAGCAGATGTTTGACCTGGTAAACGATGTGGATAGCTACCCCCAGTTTATGCAGGGCTGCAGCCACGCCAAGGTAATTTCCCAGGACGAGAATGAACTCATTGGCGAGCTCTGTCTGTCCAAGGCGGGAATCTCTCAGCGCTTTACTACACGCAATCAATTGCACCGACCAACTCACATCGACATGGAATTGGTGGAAGGCAACTTTTCCAATTTTTCGGCGCGCTGGTCTTTCGATGCGCTCGCCGAATCGGCCTGCAAGGTTTCCCTGCAGATGGATTTTGAATTTAACTCATCCATTGTGGATTTCGCGGCGGAGAAACTGTTTAGCAGCTCTGCCAACAATCTGGTGGATGCCTTGGTGAGCAGGGCGCACAAAATTTATGGCCAGAAATGAGCAAGGCTATATGCAAGATAAGAGAGCAGCGCAATGAACACTGATTTGGATGAAGAAAAAACAATAGCAGTGGAAGTGGCCTACGCCACTCCTGAGAAGCAACTGATCATTCCTGTTCAGGTAGCTGAAGGCACAACGGCCTACGAGGCGGTTGTGCAGAGTGGAATCGCAGCTGAGTTCGATAGCATCAATGTGGAAAACGATGCTATGGGAATATTCTCCAGAGTCCTCAATGGCAAGACTTTGCCCATGCCCAAAGAATACATTCTCTCGGCGAAGGACAGGGTGGAGATATACAGACCCCTTACCATCGACCCTAAACAGGCACGTCTGAAGAGAGCTGAGGCAAAGAAAGCGAAAGCCAAGAATGCCCTGGAAGACTAGGCTATCAGCCCCGGATTGACCTTTCATTCAGGCCGCACCCAGACATCTTCTAAGACTCCAGCCTGACCCAAATCACCCTTGTGGAAGAGAATTCCCTCCAATACCGGTCACTTCTTCTAATAGCGCCATAGATGGCGGATAATAAAGGTATTGGCTCTGATCGCGGAGAGCGTGGAAGACAGAATAAATACCTGTAAAAGAAACGAGAGCACAAAAGCCCATGGCTAAAAAGAAAGAACTAAGCTTGCTGCAAAAGATCGAACACGGCTTGAGTGAATATTACGCCGCGCCTTATCGTCGATCCTTCGCTCGCGCCCAGCGTGACGAAGAAGATTTGTTCATGCTGCTGGTGTTCGCTGAGCAGCTCGGCGTGCCTAATCCCGCTGCCTATTACACCATGGAATTATTGCCCATCGTCTACGATCGTTTCCATGATTGGCATATTCGCATGGGCATGGAACGCTCCCCACTGGATCATGTCTCTTGCTGTTAGAACTCGCTCAATCAAAACGCATTTTATTTTTCGGCGGTAAAGGTGGTGTCGGAAAAACTACCGTGTCTGCCGCAACCGCTCTGGCGGCTGCCAATGCTGGTAAAAGTGTTCTTCTGGTATCCACCGATCCTGCTCACAATCTAGGCCATCTTTTCGACAGAAAGATTGGCAGTAAGCCTAAGAAACTCTCCGCCGGTTTGGATGCTATGGAAATGGATCCTGACGAGACTGTTAAGAAGCATATGGCAGAGGTAAGCAATTCTCTTCACCGCCTGATGCCGATAAACCTGCGCAGCGAAGTGGACAAGCATATGAAATTGTCCAAGGATGCGCCGGGCATGCAGGAGGCCGCTATTCTCGAACGTATTGCCGAGGTGGTTGAGGAAGGCCTAAAAAAATATGACCTCATCGTATTCGATACTGCACCTTCCGGTCATACCGCACGCTTGATGGTATTGCCCGAGATGATGTCGGCATGGACTGAAGGTCTTATCCAGCGCCGAGAAAAGGCAGACAAGTTTGCTGAAATAGTTAGAGACATGAGCGGCGATTCCAGCGTGGAGGACAAGGTATTCGGTAACGATGCCCAGGATTCCGACAAGATGCGCGAGTCCGGCATTAGACAAATTTTGAATCGTCGTCGTGAGCGCTTTAATAATCTTCGTGATCAGTTGGCGGACGAAGACGAGACTTCATTTGTTATTGTTCTGGCTGCCGAGCGTCTACCCGTGTTGGAGACTATTGAGCTAGAGGCACAGTTGCAGCAAGCGAATGTTAAGGTTGATTGCTTGGTGGTGAACAAACGGTCGCCGAAAGGAGAAGGCAGCTTTCTCGAAGAGCGCCGCTCACAGGAAGAGGCCCATATCACTACTCTAAGCAAGGCACTGCCAAAGATTCCCCGGCAAGACATCAGTCTGTTAGCGAAGGATATTGTCGGGCTTGATGCGTTGAATGGATTGGTGGAGCGAATCTCCAAGTAGAGCCTTTCCTGCCATTAGAGATTTCAATCTTAGTGGCAGTGGCTGGGGTAATTAGGCTACAAGTAACTCTAGAAAGATTGCATCACGTTCCGAGTCTCTGTATTTTAAATTGGCAGTATTGAGATAAAGGTACTAAAGTAAGCAAACTAGAGTATCAAGATTCAAAGTGGCTTTTTATAAGACAAGTTATAAGACAGCTCTTAAGACAATTATTTTTTAGGCAAACATGTTCAAAGCAAGCCCAACAATCCAGCTTATTCGAGAGCGCATGCTAGCTCTTAAGTCTCTGCCAGTAATGGCAGTGCTGAGTCTGGTGTTGCTGTTCGCCCAAGCTGAACAGCTTGGACATACTCACGAAGCCGACCTGCAAGCGCAGTTCGATTGTGAAATCTGTCTTAAGCTGGGTTCTCTGGAAGACGCTGCGATTGCAGATACGCCAAGCACGAGCTTTATTGTTTCAAGTCAGTCTTATGACGCTCTAAACCAAAACCTTTTTACTTCAGTACCCCCGAGCGCAACAGCGCGCTCACCTCCCTCTTACACATAAACAATTCGGTCATCGATCGGCCAACCATATGTTTCGGCGACTCTAAATACTTGTCGTTGCGGCTTGATCGATTCATTCCACCGCTTCATGTGTGAGATAGAAAATGAATTCCAAATTTTTACATTTACGAAAAACCGGCACGGTTGCCTGCGCAATAGCTCTGGTATCGACAGAACTAGTCGCTCAAGACCTGGAACATGTCGAACAGAACATCGAAGAACTTGTAGTTACTTCTACGCTCCATAGAAGTCGCGCCGATACGGCTCTGCCCGTAAACATTCTCGCCGGAGAAGAGCTGCGTGAAAAAATCGGAGCAACTCTTGGTGACACTCTTCAGGATCAAGTAGGAGTCAGCATCGCCTCCTTTGGTGCGGGCGTAGGTGCGCCAGTGATCCGCGGGCAGACTGGCAACCGGGTTCAGATTCTGCAGGGCGGAACAGGCAATATCGACGCCTCTTCCATCAGTGCCGATCATGCTAATTCTCTGGAGCCAGCCTTGGCCGAACGCATCGAAGTGCTTCGCGGCCCAGCCACCTTGCTCTATGGAAATGGTGCAATCGGCGGAGTGGTGAATGTAATCGATAACCGCATCCCGGTACGCCTGCCCGATGGTCTTACCGGCATGATTGAAACCAGAAATAACAGCGTCTCCGATCAACAGGTAAGCATCTTTAAACTGGAAGGTGCCGCGGGCCAAATAGCCTGGCATGTAGATGGAGTCTACCGCGAGAGTAATGATGTGGAGATCCCCGGCTTCGCTATCAACCCCAACCTGGTTGACCTTGAGGATGGGGAAGCCCTGGAAGAATTACACGAGAGTTACGGCAAGCTTGCCAATAGTCATGCCCGTTCCGATGTACAGACCCTCGGTGCTTCTTGGATTCTGGAGGACGGTTACATCGGCTTTTCCCAGAACCAGTTCAGCAATCAATATGGCATTCCCGGTGGCGCCCATGAACATCATGACGAAGAAGGCTCTGAGGAAGAGGTTCATGACGGCGAAGAAGAAGGTGATATTCGCATAATCATGGAACAGCAGCGCAGCGACCTGGAGCTTGTTATCCCGCTCAATGGCTGGATCGAAGAAATACACGGGCGTGTCAGTTCGGTGGACTACCAACATCTGGAAATTGAAGGCATTAGCGACACTAGCAAAGGCGAAGTAGGCACGCTGTTTGAACAGGATGGGCTGGAAGGTCGTTTCTCGTTTCATGTAGATGGTCACGGAGACCATGAGACAGTGATAGGACTTCACTTTGCCCACCGTAATTTCTCGGCACTGGGTGAGGAAGCATTTATTCCCACCACCGACATCGATTCCGAATCCTTGTTTGCAGTACACAGTGCTGACCTGGGCTTCATGACCTATGAGTTTGGAGCTCGTGGCGAAACACGCAAGCTGGACTACCGTCGTGGCAATTGCAGTAATCGTGAAACCAGCTGGAGCGGGTCGTCCTCCGCCATCTGGCGACTCAGTGAAAACTACAACTTCATAACTTCTATCGCACATTCCCAGCGTTCGGCGACAGTGGAAGAATTGTTTTCAAACATCGACATTGGTTGTGGCGAACTGGCTGAAGATACTTTAATTCAGCACGCGGCAACGCGAAGAATGGAAATTGGCAATCCCGATGTGGACAAGGAAAAATCTACCAATTTCGAAATTGGTTTGAGAAAGCATATGGGCGCTGTTACCGGTGAGATTAATATTTATCGTAACAATATCGCTGACTATATTTTTCTTCAGGACACTGGCAGCTATGTTGATGAAGTGGAGATAGCGCGTTATCTGCAGGAAGATGCTTTATTCACTGGCTTTGAAGCGGAGGTTAATTTTCCCTTATACCGAACAGGCGATCATCTTTCGGAGTTCACCGTGTTCGGTGACTATGTGCACGCTGAATTTGACAGGGGACTCGGTTCAGCAAAAAATGTCCCAAGAATTCCTCCCATGAGTGCTGGCTTCGAGTGGCGGCATTCCCATGTAAATTGGCAGACAAAATTACGTTTAACCAAGGTTGGTTCCCAGTCTGATCTGGCAGCCAATGAAACCGGTAGTGACTCTTACTACAACTTGAACTTTTATACTGATTATCACTTTGATCTGAGAGCGGGCAGTGGACTCGTGTTTCTCAAGGCGACAAACCTTCTCGATGAAGATATACGCCACCATGCTTCTTTACTAAAAGATCTTGCGCCGGCAGCAGGTCGTGCCATTGAGGTAGGGTTGCGACTGGAATTCTAGTTGCTAGCTGAGCTGTTGATTATTTGAGAGTGTAATAATAGAAGGCGTTATAAAGAGTGTTCTAAAATCAAACGTCGTCAGTAACTTCTTCACTGTCGGCATCAACCGCCACAGCTTCCATCTCCGATGGAGTGAAGTCACCAGTAAAATTAACCAATTGATCATCTTCGAAGAACACAGAAATTCTTTCCTGTCCTCTTTGGCCGCCGCCTGGCTGGAAGCTATAGATGTAGTCCCATCGATCCTGATGGAATGGATCGCGAACCAATGGAGTGCCCATGACGAAGATAACCTGACGTTTGGTCATGCCCGGAAGTAACTGATCCACCATGTTCTGGGTAATGACATTACCCTGTGGAATGGCGATCTTGTATACCCCTGGAAAATCCATAGAGCCGATGCCGGCGCAGCCTGTGAGGGCGGCCAGTGTGAGCACAAGAACAAATTGCTGTGTCAGTTTCTTCATATTTCCGTCTGGTATTTATCTTGTCAGCGGCAATAACCAGATGTTTTATCAGGTTATTTTGCTTTCGTTAACAGCCTATTCTCTTTGCCTGAGCTGTAGCGAGCAGGCATAATACCTCACTTCATACTCTAGTAGAACCACCGCACTATCTCTAAACCAATAGTCTATAGGCATTGCTGACTATAGGATTATAGATAGCGCTGAGAAGAGCATCATGGCAGCTGAAAATCAGGAACTCAAAAACGCAGGACTCAAAGTAACTCATCCACGGGTTAAGATTCTGCAAATACTGGAAAGTTCCGAAAACAAACATCTTAGTGCTGAAGACGTGTACAAAGCGCTTTTGGAAGCCAACGAAGATGTAGGCTTGGCCACCGTGTACCGGGTGCTAACTCAATTCGAATCTGCCGACCTGGTGATGCGCCATCATTTTGAAGGTGGCAGCTCGGTATTCGAACTCACTACCATGGAACATCACGACCATATCGTATGTAACAAATGCGGTAGCGTTGAAGAATTCTATGACGAGGTGATCGAAGAGCAGCAGGAAAAAATTGCGGAGAAGTATGGTTTCGCTATCACCGATCACAGCATGTATCTGTATGGTATTTGCAAGAACTGTCAGTAATCGCTAGCTCGATACTGGCTTTAGCGCGCTCTCAATTGCCACTCTCAAGTCCCACGCTCTAGTGCTTTCTAACATTTTAGTCTTGAGAATGTGCTGCGAATTCCAAATAGCTAACTCCTGCTAAGAACTATGTGTTTTAGCTGTCGCTGCTAACTATTGGCAACCATCTGCTGAGCATGGGCCAATGACTCGGCACTGAATTCCTCGCCACCCAGCATGCGGGCAACTTCTTTCACTATCTCATCGGTTTCAAGTTCGGTAATCCGAGTTAGTGTGGATTTTTTCTCAGTGGATTTGCTCACGAAGAAATGATGATGCCCCTGTCCGGCAACCTGAGCTTGATGGGTAACGCATAGAATTTGAGTAGACTCCGCCAGCTGTCGTAGAAGTTCGCCAACAACCTTGGCCACACCGCCACCGATACCTACATCCACTTCATCAAACACCAGACTAGGTGTGTGAGAGGTCTGTGCGGTTATCACCTGAATCGCCAGGCTAATACGGGAAAGCTCACCACCGGAGGCGATCTTGATTAGTGGCTTGGCAGGCTGATCTGGATTGGTGCTCACTAAGAATTCGATGCTTTCAAGCCCACTAATAGAAAGTCTGTCCTTCTCGTTCCCGCCGCTCCCATCGCTGTTTTTATGAAGACTTATTTCCAATTGCGCATGAGGCATGCCCAACTTCTTCAGCTGTTCATTAACTTTCTTTGCCAGGGTCTTGCTGGCTTTGCTTCGCTGGCTGGACACTTCTTTTGCCAGTTGTTGATACTGACTGCGTAGCATCTGATCGTTGGCTTGCAGTTTTCCCAATTCTTCTTCGCTGTTTTCCAGCATCGACAACTGACTGCGCAAATCACTAATCAGCTCGCCCAATTCCACTGGCTTTACTTTGTGCTTGCGAGCGATGCCATGAAGCAGACTAAGGCGCGCGTTTACCTGTTCCAGCCTCTCCGGATTCGCTTCGAATTCATCGGTGAAAGATCTCAGGTCGGCAACTGCTTCATCGAGCTGAATGGTGGCGGTCTCTAACAGCTTAATGATGTTGGTGATTCGCCCGTCTTTCTCAGGCAGTTCCTGCAAGGTCGCCAGGGACTGATGCAATAGGGAGCTGGCGTTGGAATTTTCGTCTTCGCTGCTCAGGTTAAGAGACTGACGCACGGCGCCGATGGTTTCATCGGCATGGTTCAGGGATTTAAACTCACCTTCAAGGGTGGTGGCTTCATTGTCGGCGATGTCCATCTCATCTAGCTCTGTAAGCTGAAAGGACAGCAGTTGAAACTGTGCCGAGTCTTCGTCTGATTGATTGCTGAGTTTCTCAATAGTTTGGAAATTCTTATGCCACTGACGCCAGGTACTCTCGAGCTCTGCAATTAGCTTGGGTTTTACGCCGTAGTCGTCCAGTAGTCTCTGATGGGTCGCTCGATTCAGCAAGGATTGATGTTCGTGCTGGCTGTGTATATCCAGCAGCATCTCGCCGAGGGTTTTGAGGTTGCTTAGGGTAACAGGGCTGCCATTGATATAGGCCTTGGAACGGCCATCAATCCCAACCAGCCTTCTCAAGATGCAGAACTGAGCATCGTCGCCTTCTGACTCTTCAAGGAGGTCATTCTCCTCCAACCATGTATTGGCAGTTGGAATCTGGCTGATATCAAACTCGGCGCAGATCTCGGCTTTGTTGGTACCCGGTCTGACGATGGTCTTGTCAGCCCGATCTCCCAGCGTCAGGCCCAGAGCCCCCAACATAATTGACTTGCCCGCTCCGGTCTCGCCGGTGATAACCGACATGCCTGCCTGGAAGTCTATTTCCAGGGCATCGACGGTGGCGTAATTCTTGATTGAGAGTTGGGACAGCATAGCTACAAAGTATATGGGAACAAGCTGGATAAATGCACACTATTAGGTGTAAATAATTTGAATAAAAAAGCGCCCTCAACGCTTGAATCCACGTCGCCCAGACCCCATATAGCGGACATCGGCTTCGATGCTGTGCAAAAAGCTTATTTCAGCACAGGAGAAGCCGCCGCTAGAAGGCACTTTTGAAATAGCCAGAAAGCACATACGTAAGCGAGAAAGCGCATATAAAGAGAAAGCGCATATAAAGAGAAAGCGCATATAAAAAGAAAGCGCATATAGAAAGGAGAAAGCCTGAACAAGCAGTCTCCAGACCATAATCAGAATGAGCCCAACAAGGGTCCTGAAAATAGCCAAGTGGAAGCGACCGACGTGAACGAGAATAATTCGAAAGACACCGAATCGAAAGAAACTGAATCAGAAGAACAAGCTGATTCAGAAAACACTCAATCAGCTGAAGAGCAGAATGACGCTAGCTCCGAAGAGGTGGATCAGGGCGAGATCAACATGGAACAGGCTCTGGAAAAACTCTATTTAGCTGAGGAAGAAGCCCAGCAGGCGAAGGACGATCTGCTGCGAGTGAAGGCGGAGATGCAGAATCTAAGACGCCGCACCGAGCAGGATGTGGAGAAGGCCCATAAGTTTGGCCAGGAAAAGTTCAGCGGCGAACTGCTGCAGGTAATGGACAATCTGGAAAGGTCTCTCGCCGCAGCCGCTGATAGCGAAGACGAAGTTGTGAAAGCTATTCATGAAGGCGTAGACCTTACTCTTAAGAGCTTCGCTGACTGCTTCGCGAAATTTAATATCGAGGCAGTTGATCCTCTGGGTGAGCCATTTGACCCTCAGCTTCATCAGGCCATGTCTATTCAGGAAAGCCCGGAAGCCGAACCCAATACAGTTATCGCCGTAATGCAGAAGGGTTACACCCTCCACGGACGAGTAATCAGGCCAGCAATGGTAATGGTGTCGAAGTAGGCTTTTTCAATGAAATTCGTGGTATCCGGGGCTGATTCAAAGGGAAAAACTGGACCAGATCAAAATATCCACTGCAAATCAAAGGAATTAGGGCCTCGGTCCTTGAAATACGGCTGATAGGGCCAATATTGGGAACATAGTTATTAATCACGGGATTTGAGTTCAAGGTCCCTCATAGGTTCAGCCTGGTCTGAATCAAGAATGAAATAGTTCGGAGAGTTAGAAATGGGAAAGATTATTGGAATCGACTTGGGAACCACCAACTCCTGCGTAGCAGTGATGGACGGCGGCGAAGCCAAAGTTATCGAAAATGCAGAAGGTGATCGCACCACTCCATCCATCATTGCCTACAGCGAAGATGGTGAGACTCTGGTAGGCGCACCGGCCAAACGTCAGGCGGTTACTAATCCAACGAATACACTGTTTGCCATCAAGCGTTTGATTGGCCGTCAGTTCAAAGACGACGTGGTTCAGAAAGACATCAAGATGGTGCCTTACAAGATTGTTGAGGCAGACAACGGTGATGCATGGGTTGAGGTAAACGGCGACAAGATGTCTCCTCCTCAAATTTCAGCTCAGACTCTGATGAAGATGAAGAAGACCGCGGAAGATTACCTCGGTGAAGCAGTTACCGAAGCGGTTGTTACCGTTCCTGCTTACTTCAATGATTCACAGCGTCAGGCAACAAAAGATGCCGGCAAGATTGCTGGCCTTAATGTTAAGCGAATTATTAATGAGCCAACTGCTGCTGCCCTTGCTTATGGCATGGACAAGAAAGCAGGCGACTCTACCATCGCAGTTTATGACCTTGGTGGTGGTACTTTCGATATCTCAATCATCGAAATTGCCGAGACTGATGGCGAACACACTTTTGAAGTGCTCTCTACAAACGGAGACACCTTCTTAGGTGGTGAAGATTTCGACCTTCGTTTAATCGATTATCTTGCAGACGAATTCAAGAAAGAATCCGGCATGGATCTACACAACGACCCACTGGCATTGCAGCGACTAAAAGAAGCTGCTGAAAAAGCCAAGATCGAACTGTCTTCTTCACAGCAGACAGAAGTGAACCTGCCATATATCACAGCAGATGCCAGCGGACCCAAGCACCTTGTGCAAAAGCTGACTCGTGCGAAGTTTGAATCACTGGTTGAAGATCTGGTTGAGCGCACATTGGCACCACTTAAGGTGGCTTTGAACGACGCTGATCTGGATGTTGGTAGCATCGACGATGTCATCCTGGTGGGTGGTCAGACTCGTATGCCTCTGGTTAAGAAGAAAGTTGCTGACTTCTTCGGTAAGGAATCTCGCAGCGATGTGAACCCTGACGAAGCAGTTGCAGTAGGCGCGGCCATTCAGGCGGCGGTTCTTTCCGGCGACGTAACTGATGTATTACTACTGGACGTGACTCCTCTATCTCTTGGTATCGAAACCATGGGTGGAGTTGCCAGCAATTTGATCGACAAGAACACAACTATCCCTACCAAGAAGACACAGGTGTTTTCAACGGCGGATGACAATCAAACTGCGGTAACTATTCACGTAGTGCAGGGCGAACGTAAGCAAGCGGCGGGTAATAAATCTCTGGGTCGATTCGACTTGAGTGATATTCCAGCAGCACCGCGCGGTATGCCACAGATTGAAGTAGCCTTCGACCTGGATGCCAACGGTATTCTTAATGTCTCGGCTAAAGACAAGGCAACTGGCAAGGAACAATCCATCGTGATTAAAGCCTCCAGTGGTCTGTCTGATGAAGAGATCGAAAAGATGGTTCAGGATGCTGAAGCGAATTCTGCCGAAGACAAGAAGTTTGAAGAGCTTGTTACTGCGCGCAACTCGGCCGATGGTCTTGTTCACGCTACCAAGAAGACTCTTGAAGAAGCAGGCGATAAGGCAAGTGATGAAGAGAAAGAAGCTATCACTGCTGCCATCGCAGCTGTTGAAGAAGCAATTCAGTCCGACGACTTGGAAGTTATAGAAGCCAAGACTAAAGAACTTTCCGAAGCTTCAACTGGTCTCGCTCAAAAGATGTATGAAGAAGCTGAAGCGGCGAGTGCCGCAGCAGCTGGAGCAGAGGGCGCAGCGGATGGCGCAGGTGCAGCACAAGATGACGCTGTAGATGCGGAATTCGAAGAAGTTAACGAAGAAGCTAAAGAAGAAGTTGAGGAAGAGGAAAAGTAAGATAGCGTTATCGAATAGACTGCCTGTGGCCACTAAATAACCGCTAGCAATCTTAAGATTACTCTTATCGCTACAATATTTTCGCTTCAATACTTTGAAAAAACTAAGTCATCATTTTGGCTTAGTTTTTTTTGCGTTTATAGCTGGCAAGGAATGTCGGTGTTCCCTTAGCGGAATTTAGTACGCAGAAAGAAGTACGAAATAAATAATACGTAACAATTTTTACGAAACAAATTGCGAAATAAAAAGTACACAGGAATAGAGAGTTAGGGACTAATGTCAAAACGAGATTTTTACGAAGTGCTAGGTGTAGACCGTGGTGTCGAGGAAGCCGCTTTAAAGAAGGCTTACCGGCGCATTGCCATGAAACACCACCCGGATCGTAATCCTGACAATCCTGAAGCTGAGGAAAAATTCAAGGAAGCCAACGAGGCTTTTGAAGTGCTCTCCGACAAAGAAAAGCGTGCTCGCTACGATCAATATGGCCACGCAGGAATTGAGGGACAGACTAGTGCTGGTTCTGCTGATTTCGGTGACATCTTTGGCGATATTTTCGGTGACATCTTCGGCGGCGGTGGCGGTCGAGGCGGTGGGCGCAGTCATGTTCGAAAGGGCGCCGATCTACGTTATAACCTCGAGCTGAACCTGGAAGAGGCTGTCAAAGGCACTTCAGTAAAGATTCGTATACCCACAACTGTTGCATGCGATACATGTGATGGTAGTGGTGCCAAGAAGGGTACAACGCCAGTTGATTGTACGACCTGTGGTGGTCATGGTCAGGTTCGAATGCAGCAGGGTTTCTTCTCTGTGCAGCAGACTTGCCCACGATGCCAGGGTGCTGGAAAACAGATTAAGGATCCATGTGAGACTTGTCATGGACGAGGTAGCACCGATGAAACCAAGACCCTCTCGGTTAAAGTTCCGGCGGGTGTAGATAACGGTGATCGAATTCGCCTTACTGGCGAGGGTCAGGCTGGAGTGCACGGCGGTCCGTCAGGCGATCTCTATGTTGAGATGTCCATACGACCTCATAAGATATTCGAAAGAAATGGCAGAGACCTTCATTGCGAGATGCCTATCAGTATTGTTGATGCGGCTCTTGGTGGTGAATTGGAAGTACCCACGTTGGATGGCCGGGTTAAGCTGAAGATTCCTGCAGAGACTCAAACCGGAAAAATGTTTCGATTGCGCAATAAGGGCGTCACCCCGATTCGAGGCGGTGGCAACGGTGATCTTCTATGCCGTGTTGTTATCGAGACGCCGGTGCATCTCACCAAGCGTCAGAAAGAATTGTTGGAAGAATTTCAGGGTATCCAGGAAGAGCATGCTCACAAGCAATCTCCGAGAAAGACTTCCTGGTTTGATGGCGTCAAAAGTTTTATCGACGACCTGGTTCCTTAATTTCAAACAAGAAGCCAGGACATCGCGTCCTGGTCTGCTAGTGGTCGACAGTCTTCAGTGGCTATTTAGGCGCTTATATCACGAAGCTATTTTGAGCAGTTAGCTTAAGCAGTAATCTTAAGAAATCACCTTATTCAGAATTTCCTGATGCATATCGGCCTCTAGACGCGGGCCAAATCTCGAAACCACATTTGCCGATGCCAGGCTGGCTAGCTTGCCCGCTGTCTCAAAGTCCATCCCGTTTGTCAGGCCATAGAGAAAGGCCCCGGCGAACATATCGCCCGCACCGTTAGTGTCTATAGCCTCAACATCATGTGCAGCTATTGTAATAAAGTTTTCACCATCAAATAACAGGGCGCCTTTTGGGCCGCGAGTGATGGCAAATTGCTGAGCCTTTGCCTTCATCATGTCACAAGCTTCTTCGATGTTGTCTTTGCCGGACCAGAGCAGGGCTTCTTCTTCGTTACAGAATAATAAGTCCACTCCGTTGCCCAGCACCTCGATTACATTGTCTCTGAAGTACTCCACCATGGAAGGGTCTGAGAAAGTCATCGCTGTTTTGATGTTGTGGGTCTCGGCGTATTGCTTGAGTTCGGTGATCGCTGCCATGGCACTTGGTGAAGTCACTAGATAGCCTTCTATATAGATGTACTCAGACTGTCGAACCGCATCGTGATCTATTTCCGCCGGGGAAACTGTTTCCGAAACTCCAAGATAGGTGTGCATGGTGCGTTCGGCATCGGGGCTGATCATAACCAGACATCTACCGGTAGTACCCTCATCACCTTGGGTCTGCTTGTCGGTTTCGATATTGTGATCGCCGAGTTCGCTCAAGTAGAAATCACCTGGCTCGTCGTTCGCGACCTTACAAGAGAAATAGGCACTACCACCGAATTGGCTCAGGGCGTAGAGAGTATTAGCAGCGGAGCCACCTCCTGCACGTTTCTTGATGCCGAATTTGTCGCTAAGAACTTTTAACAATTCCTGTTGCTGTTCATGGGCAACCAGAGTCATTAATCCCTTCTCGATATTGTGGTTAGTGAAGAACTGTTCATCAACTTCAAACTCTTTATCCACCAGAGCATTACCCATTCCATATACACTGTATTTCGACATTCTGTTTTTCCTGTAAGTCTTGGAACTAAATATTTTGATCTTAAGAAGCTAATGACTGCCTACATATTAGCAACGGCGGCGAAAGCCTTCTCTGCAGCGTCCAGAGTTAGTTGAATTTCATTGTCGCTATGGGCGCTGGAAATAAACCCTGCTTCATAAGCAGAAGGTGCCAGGTAAACTCCGTTATCTAACATGGTGTGGAAATAAACCTGGAACGCCTCTGCGTCACAAGCCATTACTTGTTCGAACTTAGTTACTTTTTCTTCTTTAGTGAAGAAGCAGCCAAACATGGCGCCTTGCTGATTGGTGGTAAATGGAACGCCAGCAGCTGCGGCTCTTTCCTCAAGACCGGCAAGCATCGCGGCGAGTCTGGTCTCCAGATTATTGTAAAAGCCAGGCTCGGAGACTTTATCCAACATGGTAAGACCAGCAGCTACCGCCAGTGGGTTTCCTGCCAGAGTACCAGCCTGATACACCGGGCCAGTGGGAGCTATTCGGTCCATGATCTCTGCCTTGCCGCCGAATGCGCCAACGGGTAGGCCGCCACCGATTACCTTGCCCAGGGTGGTAAGGTCAGGTGTGATATTGAATATAGACTGCACTCCACCAAGAGCGGTTCGAAAACCTGTCATCACTTCGTCAAAAATTAGTACGGCGCCGTGCTTGGTGCATTGCTCTCTGAGGGCTTCAAGAAAGCCCGGAACCGGTGGCACGCAATTCATGTTTCCTGCGACAGGCTCAACGATTATGCAGGCCAGTTCATCACCGTGTTCGGCGAAGAAGCTTTCAACTGCTCCGATGTCGTTAAACGGTAGAACGTGGGTGAGGTCGGTGTAGGCCTTGGGAATGCCCGATGAATCTGGCTCGCCCAGAGTTAAAGCGCCGGAGCCGGCCTTTACCAATAGCCCGTCCACATGGCCGTGGTAACAGCCTTCGAATTTAGCGATCTTGTCTCTGCCGGTGTAACCGCGAGCCAATCGAATCGCGCTCATAGTGGCTTCGGTTCCTGATGTAACCAGCCTTACTTTTTCGATAGCAGGCATGATCTCGCAGATCTTGTCTGCAATCTTCACTTCGGCTTCTGTTGATGCCCCGAAACCAATTCCCTGATGTAGCTGATGTTGAAGCGCTTTAACAACGTCTTGCTGACAGTGGCCCAGAATTAATGGACCCCAGGCTCCTACGTAATCGACGTAGCGATTATTGTCGGCATCGATAAGAAAGGGGCCTTCTCCTGCTTTAAAAAAGAGAGGATTCCCGCCCACGCCTTTGAAGGCTCGTACCGGGGAGTTAACGCCACCTGGAATATGTTGCTGTGCCCGTTCAAAGAGTTCGCTGGATTTTTCATTACTCATGGATAAAGTCTTTCCTTTCTTGAAGGTCAAAAGTTAAAAGTTATAAAGCTAATAGGTTTTATGGCTCGCCTAACTGTTCAATAGTTTGATTGAGCAATTTGCTGAATCAACTCCTGGGCATTGTTCTCTATAGAGTCGGTTTCACCACGATTAGAACAATGATGCCAACTAACATAAACACCGGCAGCTCATTGAATATGCGGAAGAATACGTGAGTGCGAATTGAAGAGTCTTCTCTCAATGCCTTCATGTACCACCAGCAATAAATATGGAAGGCCACTACAAGTGCCACGAGTCCCAGCTTTGCATGCATCCACCACCAGGCCATAAAGTAGGTGGCATTTGCCATAAGCAGCCAGGTACCCAAGATGATGGTGGCTATTGCCGAGGGAGTAGTAATTCCCCAAAACAGTTTCCTCTCCATGACCACGAAGCGGTCCTTGCTCACCTGATCCTCGCTCATGGCGTGATAGACGAATAATCGCGGCAAATAGAAAATTCCGCTGAACCAGCAAACCACGAAGATTATGTGAAAGGCTTTAACCCAAAGCATTCGGCTCTCCTGAGCACTCAAATGGATCGCCATTATAGACTAATACCGCCCGGATGGGGATGGGTAAATTAGCTCTAAGCTGTTGATTTTACGCAATGTAATGCTTCAAATCGTTGCAATCCTTGCTCCGGGGTGTAAGATACTCATCCCGGCGTTTCAGCCCAGTCGTTTTTAACGAAAAGGCTAGAACGCAAATCTATCTCTGAAACGTCAAACATAAGTAATACTAAATACGCGGGAGCGTGCTGTGATCAAAGTCGGAATTATTGGAGCCACGGGCTACACAGGAGTTGAATTACTCCGCCTGCTGGCACCGCGAAACGATGTCGAGGTAACAATAGTTACTTCGCGTGAGCTAATGGGTACAAAAGTAAGTGACCGTTATGCCAATCTTCGCGGTCACATCGACCTTGAATACTCAGCACCGGATATGAAAGTGCTTGGCAAATGTGACGTGGTTTTCTACGCCACTCCTCACGCGGTTGCTATGAACACGGTTAGTGAACTTTTGGATGCCGGTGTGCGCGTTATCGATTTGTCTGCCGACTTCCGTATTAAGAATATTCCTCTTTGGGAACAGTGGTACAAGACTGAGCATGTTGCACCTGGCTTAGTAGCGGATGCGGTTTACGGTTTACCGGAAATTAACAGAGAAGCGATCAAGACAGCGAATCTAATTGCAGTGCCTGGTTGTTACCCAACGGCGATTCAACTGGGCTTTCTTCCTCTGGTTGAAAACAATCTGGTGCAGTGCAACCGTCTTATTGCCGATGCCAAGTCCGGTGTTAGTGGCGCAGGTCGAAAGGCCGTGGAGGATTTTCTCCTCACAGAATCCACCGAATCAATCAAGGCCTATGGGCTGAGCGGACACCGTCACCATCCCGAGATTTGTGAGAGCCTGAATAATTTTAGCGAGGACGAAATCAAGCTTACTTTTGTTCCTCACCTAACGCCGATGATTCGGGGAATATTGGCCACTCTTTATGCGCCTGTGAAAAACGGTGTGAAAGTAGATGTGAATGAGCTGCAGGATTTATATGAAAAGCGTTATGCCGATGAGCCTTTCGTGGACGTATTGCCTCAGGGGCAGTTCCCGGCAACCCGCGATGTAAAAGGCTCCAATCGCTGTGAGATTGCGGTGACTTATTCAGCAGAGACCGACACCATCATTGTGCTGTCAGCCGAAGACAACCTAGTTAAAGGCGCTTCAGGTCAGGCGATACAAAACATGAATATCATGTTCGGCATTGACGAGCTTACGGGCCTTAATGGCATTTCCTTAATGCCCTAGAAAAGAATCCAGTAGCTAGTAGTCTTTAAAGTAAGAACTTTTAAGTGAGAGTCAGGATCAGTAGTAATAGTTAAAAAAATAGCGAGCCCACGGAGAACTCCCGGTGCCAAATGTAGTCAAAGGTAGTAAGCAGGAAAAAATGGTTGTGGTGCCCCACCGGCCGAACCGTCGCCTGTTTATTGCCATTGCGGCTATCCTGGGTATCTCGGTTAGTGCTGTGGGCGGGTTTGTTTATGGCAATTACCAAACTTTGATAAACCAGGGAGCAGTGGCCACTGCAACGCAGAATTTGAATAATGAACTTGCGGCACTTCAGTCTGAAAATGCCGAACTGCATCGTCAGGTTACGATTCTTGATCGCTCTAGCGAGATGGACCGAAGAGCCACGGTGGAAGTTCAGTCTACCGTTGGCACTCTACAAGGTCGCGTAGCCCAGCTTGAGCAGGACATTACATACTATCGAGGTGTGGTTTCGGCGGAGACCGAGGGCACCGGCCTGGTTATTAGCCAATTCGATCTTGATGGAATACGAGAGAGTGATCTCTTTCGATATAAACTAGTTTTGCGGCAACAGGATGCCGATGGTGACAGTTATCTGGAAGGCCATGTGAATGTGAACCTGGTGGGCCAGCAAGGCGAAACCCAGAAAGTGCTTGCACTAAAAGATATCTCTGAAGAACAAGATCAATTGGATATCCGTTTACGCTTCAAATATTTTCAGAACATCGAAGGTGAGCTGACGCTGCCGGAAGGATTTACACCTGAACGATTTCAGATAGCGGCAATGTCAGTGGAGCCGGTTGAGAAGAGTATCAATCAGAATTTTAGCTGGGCAATCGATTAAAGACAGCTGAGCTAATTTAAGCAAATTTATTTAGCCGGATAAAGTTAGTCGGACCGAGTAAGCAGTATTAAGTTTGCCGAACCAAGTTTGCAGAAAGCAGCAGTACAAGAGGATAAGAATATGTTTAACAAAAAAGTGATAGAGAAACCTATAGACAGTCACGCCCATACCCTGGTGTCCAGATCTACCGAGATCGTTGGTGATATTCACTTCAGTGGCGAGTTAATCATAGAAGGTAAGGTTAAAGGCAGCATCTATGCAGAGGATGATTCCAAAGCTTTGATCCGTGTAGCCGAAGGCGGCTGTGTGGATGGTGAGATCTGCGTGCCAACTGCAATTGTAAATGGACTGGTGCAGGGCGATGTTCGGTGTGCCAATCACATAGAGCTGGCTTCTAAGGCCGTAGTAGTCGGAAACGTTTACTATAATCTGATCGAGATGGTGATGGGCTCGGAAGTAAATGGCAATCTGATGCACCTCAGCTCGCAGCTCAGCGATGCCCAAAAACTCGGTTTGGATAGACAAGGCTTGAATAAACAGGCTCTGTCTTTTGAAACCAGCTCATTCGACTCTTCATCTGTAGATAACAAATAGGTTCGAGCGCAAATCAATTCTGAGTGAAACAGAGTCTAATAGTTGACTGTTTTGCTCGGTTATTGAGATAATCGAATCCACCCCCATATAAGAGAGTGTCCAGAGAGTCTTTTGTATTAGGACTCTCGTATCAGGCCCGTAGTATCAGGACTCTCGTATCAGGAAAGGGTCTGGAAGTTTCATGGAGCAATACCTAGATGTCAGTAGTTCAATCACATAACCCGGTAATCATGTCTTTCACAGACAATGCAGCAGATAAGGTGCACAGCCTTATCAGCGAAGAGGGTAATGACAATCTGAAACTACGTGTATTCGTAACCGGAGGCGGTTGCTCTGGCTTTCAGTACGGCTTCTCATTTGATGAAGAAGTGAACGAAGACGACACAGTCGTCGAAAACAAGGGCGCCAGCTTGCTGATCGACCCTCTGAGTTACCAGTATCTTGTTGGCTCAAAAGTAGATTATGTTGAGGGGCTGGAAGGGTCTCGATTCATCGTCAACAATCCTCTGGCAACCACCACCTGTGGTTGCGGATCATCTTTCTCTATCTAATTACTTATTGCGTGTAGGTTCTAAGAGACGCTTTCCTGAAGAATGTGTTTCGAAGCCTGAATGCAGAATCCATCAGGCCTGATAGATGCCGCCCAGAATAACTGGTTCAGTAGCACCGGTGAATGCGCTGGTATCGATGGCTTTTCCATCAATGGTTTGCTGAGCCATCCATGCGAAGGCAATCGCCTCAACCCAGTCAGGGTCTATACCCACAACGGTCGTGGATTCCACTGTGCAGTTTTCAAATTGATATTGCAGATTGTCCATAAAGGTTTTGTTGTGGGCTCCGCCACCGCAAACAAATATCGCATCAGGGCTCAGAATATTTTCTATGTCTTGAGCGATTGAAGCGACGGTGAATTCCAGTAGCGTCGCCTGAATGTCTTCGGCGGTAAGTTCTTCAGTATTACTAAAGTCCTTTAGTTTCTGTTCTAGCCAGGGGCCATTGAACAGTTCTCTACCTGTGCTCTTGGGGTAGGGTCTTAGAAAATACTCTTCATCGAGTAATAGTTCTAACAGATCTGCATTAGCTTCGCCGGTGGCTGCCCAATCTCCGTTCGCATCGTAATTCTCACCCTTGTGTTTGCCGATCCAGTAGTCCATTAACACATTGGCAGGGCCGGTATCAAAAGCGAGGCACTCACCATTTTTTTGCAGCACCGTGATATTGGAAATTCCACCGACATTAACGACCACGCGATTTTCTTCGCTGGAAGAAAAACAATTTCGATGTAGCAGGGGAGCCAGTGGCGCACCTTCACCGCCAACTGCCATGTCTCGACGACGGAAGTCAGCCACGGTAGTAATGCCTGTGAGTTGGGCAATGATATTTGGGTCTGCGATTTGTAGAGTAAAAGGAGAATCACCTTTTGGGTGATGAAATACTGTCTGTCCATGACTGCCGATAGCGCGAACTTTCGATGCATCGATACCGGTTTTTTCTAGCAATTCATTGACCGCCTCGGCGAAAACTTTCCCAAGGCTAACATCCACCTGACCCAATTCTTCGAGCTCTATGTTCTTGCCGGTGCAGAGTTTTAGAATTTCTTCTCTTAATTGCTGTGGGCAGGATTTAAAGACGCTATCAACTAATTCAACTGTGCCGTTGTTTTCAAAACGAACTAACACGCAGTCGATACCGTCCACACTGGTGCCGGAAATCAGCCCAACATAGTAATTGGTTTCTGTCATTTTGGATTTGCTCAGTCGGCGCTGGGTTGGTTCAGCGTTAGCAGCCTGGTTTCATTCAAGTCGCTAAAACGCTGCAGAAGTCCAGTAGTCTGGGTGCGGAATCTGTCCATCTCTGCGGCATCAATCGACACTGCTTGGGGTAGTTGGTCGAGAATAGTTCTCGGATTTTTATGAACTCCGTTTACCAGGAATTCATAATGTAGATGAGGTCCGGTGGCGCTGCCCGTGGATCCAACGTAGCCGATGATGTCGCCTTGTCTTACACGGTCGCCCTTGCTGATGCCGTTGGCATATTTTGATAGGTGGGCGTATTTGGTTTCGAATCCGCCGGCGTGTTTAACCACTACCAAGTTTCCGAATGAGCCATTACGACCGGCATGAGTTACCCGCCCGTCACTGGTAGCTCGAATTGGCGTGCCACGATTTGCTGCGTAGTCTGTTCCTTTATGAGCACGAATTGTATTCAGTACCGGGTGTCGTCTGCGTGGATTGAAGTTGGAACTGATTCTGAAAACATCGAGAGGACTTCTAAGGAAAGCCTTACGCATGCTTTCGCCTTCAATATTGTAATAGCCCTCTTCACCTTCTTCATTTATATAACGAATAGCGGTAAAAGTTCGGCCTTGATTGGTGTAGCGGGTTGCGAGTATTTCACCGTTGCCGATGAACTGACCATCGAGGTATTTCTCTTCATAGAGAATGGAGAAATCATCTCCAGTTCTCGGGTCGAGAATGAAATCGATTACGCCACCAAAAATATTAGCCATCTCCATGATGGTCTGAGTAGGAATCTGCTCTCTTTGTCCGGCCATGAACAGGCTGTCGTTAATAGTGCCTACTTTAAAATTCTGGCGGTACTCAGGCTGTTTGAGAATTGTCTCTACGTCGTAGCTGTCTTCTCTTAAGGTAAACAGATAACCCTCGAGCGGTGACTTGAATAGGCGTAGTTGTTCGAGCTCACCCTCATCAGGAATCATGAAGTCCAATTGATAGCCGGGATAAATTCGATTGAGCACTTTGGCTTCGTCGCTGCTGTTCAGTACTTTGAACATGTCCTGCGCGCTAAGGCCAACCTGGGTGAAGATGGCAGAAATGCTATCGCCGCTCTCTACCTCTACATTCTTCCAAAGAGTGACGTCGGCGAGCATGGGCTCTGGTTCTGCTGTATTGCCTTGAAGAGTGCCTTGAAGAGTGCCTTGAAGAGTGTGTAGAGGAGTGCCTTGTGGAACGACGAAGTCAGACAGGTTTTGTGTGGTGGAAAGCTGGCTGCCGGAACTGATATTTGTTTCCAGTTCGGTTTGGCTTAAATCGATGGCTAAAGGGATGTTTCGTTGGCCATTTTCGCTCTTATTTTCGCTTGGGGAGGGTAAAAAGACGACGGCGAGGAACAATATTGTCAAAACACTGGCCCCATAGACATACTGTCTCGGGTAGTGATTAAGAACAAAATTCTTAATGTATTCAACAAGATGCATAATACGTTGCTGCACTTTTAGTCTCTTTTTACTCGCGAAAGCGCGAAATTATAGCAATCTGGGCGCCTTTTCCCAGACGTTTTTCTCCTGCCGCGCCGCACATTCAGCCGGTTCTAGTGTAAAATCGCCGCTTTTCCAAGGCCTAAACGCCCCAATAATCGAGCCCGATAGGCTCCAATATATAGGGTAGCAAGCAGTGTTTCTTCTGCTTGAGTCGGCAAAAATGACAATTTAGTTAGTAATAGAACGGGTAGACAGCAGCAAAATGAGTAATTCAGCCATAGACATAATCAGTGATTTACAGGGTCGCGAGTTAATCGTGCAGCTTGCCGGCGGTGAGGATTTAACATCTCACCTCAATGGAGCGAGCCGGACTGTCTATTGTGGTTTCGACCCCAGCGCCGAAAGCCTGCACATTGGATCCATGGTGCCACTTCTTGCCCTGAAGCGTTTTCAGATGGCTGGACACAAGCCCATTGTCCTTGTTGGCGGCGCTACCGGCATGATTGGCGACCCAAGTTTCAAGGATTCAGAGCGCGCGCTGAGCTCAACTGATGTTGTGTCAGACAGAGTGGAGCGACTCAAGCCCCAGCTTAGCCAGTTTCTGGATTTTGATTGCGGCGACAACTCTGCGGTATTGGTGAATAACCTCGATTGGACCCAGAACTACGATGTGCTCAGCTTCCTGCGTGATGTAGGCAAGCACTTCTCGGTCAATGCCATGATTCAGAAGGAATCGGTAAAGCAGCGCATCGAGCGGGAAGGGGAGGGCATCTCTTTCACCGAATTCAGCTACATGATCCTGCAATCCTACGATTTCGCCGAATTGAACAAGCGTTACAACTGCACCGTACAAATAGGCGGCAGCGATCAATGGGGAAACATAACTGGTGGCATCGACCTGACTCGTCGGATGAATCAGCAGCAGGTATACGGCGCTACATTGCCTTTAGTGACCAAGGCTGACGGCTCAAAATTCGGTAAGTCTGAAAGTGGCACCATATGGATGGATGGCAAGAAGACATCGCCATACGCCTTTTACCAGTTTTGGCTTAATACCGCCGATGCGGACGTCTACAACTACCTCAAATACTTCACCTTTCTTAGCCCGGCTGAGATTGAAGAGATTCAGCGCAGTGATGAAGCCGCAGCGGCGCGGCCTGAGGCGCAGGGGATTCTGGCCAAGAGCGTTACCGAGTTAGTTCATGGTAATACCGGTTTGGAAGCGGCATCCCGTATTAGTCAGGCCCTTTTCTCCGGCGATATCGCCTCGCTGACGGATGATGATCTACAGCAGCTGGAATTAGATGGCCTGCCTTGCTCCACAGTGGAGAAGGGCGCTGAAGGCATCATCGAGGTACTGGTTGCCACTGACCTCGCCAAGTCCAATAAGATGGCTCGAGAGTTCATCGGTAACAATGCGGTTAGCGTTAATGGGCAGACTGTAGAGTCTCAAGACCTGACTCTTTCGGCTGACAATGCCCTTAGCGGCAAGTATTTTGTGCTGAAAAGAGGCAAAAAGCTGTTTCATCTGGCTAAGCTCAGCTAGTAGACGAGCTGATAGTTAAACTGGAAATACCCTCTATTTTACGGCAAATAACCAGCCTTTATAGAGGTCTCCAGCTGGCCTTTTCTGCAGTATTAAAATTAGTTTCAATTTAAGCCGTTTTTTCTCGCTGAATCCCTTGCCAATCGGCGCTATACAAGTATAATGCGCTCCCTCTGTGTCTACAGGCACGGATGTTCCATGTTCTTTAAAAATTTAGATTAAGTAATAGAGGTGGGTGCTTGCTGGGGTGTTATCTGTACATAGTTATAGATAGTAATCAAAGTGAGCAACTGCGTTATAAATATTAAGCAATTTTGAAAGGTTCTTCGGAATCCGGAAAAATTGTCAGTAGTTGTAAATCTTTGAGTAAAAAATCAGTTGTTTGAATTGTTGGTAAGTCTTCGGACTTGTAGTACTGACAGTAGTATCAAATGACAATTGTAAGATTAAACTGAAGAGTTTGATCATGGCTCAGATTGAACGCTGGCGGCAGGCTTAACACATGCAAGTCGAGCGGAAACGATGGGAGCTTGCTCCCAGGCGTCG